>CDZG01044677.1_pt1 | contig 145925 bp, 127 predicted proteins | sample 557741 | NCBI WGS metagenome assembly CDZG01 (sample SAMEA3182086, study PRJEB8094) | gut metagenome | biome: human; feature: gut; material: Stool; isolation source: human stools | place: Canada | collected 2013-01-21
GGTATTAGCAGTCGTTTCCAACTGTTGTCCCCCACTGCAGGGCAGGTTGCTCATGCATTACTCACCCGTCCGCCACTAAGTCAAATCTGAACTTTGACGAATCTCCATTCAGAAGTGCTTCGTTCGACTTGCATGTGTTAGGCACGCCGCCAGCGTTCGTCCTGAGCCAGGATCAAACTCTCAATAAATTCTATCTCAATGCCTTCCGGCTTTGAAATCTTTTATTGATTGCTATATCTAGCTCTCAAAGAAATTTTATGCAAAACTCTCTCGAGTTTCACAAAGAACCCTTTCTGGTGCTTATTCAAACATAAGCTATCTTACTTTGTTCAATTTACAAGGTACACAACTTTCGCTGCCATTCTCAAGACTTTTTCGGTTCTTTCGCCCTGTCTCTCGGCGACAGCTTAGCTAATATAACACACTCGATTTCGGTTGTCAACACCTTTTTTCGATTTTTTCAAAAAACTTTTTTCGTTTTTTGATAGCCTCGAAATCGGCGTCTGACGGGGTTCGCCGGGCGAATGAGCCGCCCCCGATCTCTCACGGGAGCGGCTCATTCGAAATCCCTCTTTTTTTCTCAAAAAGAGCGATCTCAGACGGCCCGCGTGACCTTACCGCTGCGGAGGCAGCGGGTGCACGCATAAACGTGCTTCGGGGTACCGTCGACGATGGCCTTGACGCGCTTCACATTGGGCTTCCAAGTGCGGTTGGCGCGGCGGTGGGAATGGCTGACCTTGATGCCGAAAGCGACATCCTTCTCGCAGTATTCACACTTTGCCATACTTGCTGCACCTCCTCATCGAGAAATGTGCTGCCCTTTCGGGGGTGCCGGCGACCGGTCTCCCGCGGACAGCTTACTTATAATAGCAGACCGCGCCGCCGAATGCAAGATGAAATTTCATTTTCTTTTAAAAAACTTCTCTTTACTCGGCTGTTGCCAAATCGGGCGGAATTGATTACAATATAATATTATATCACCCATCACCTTGATACGGAGGAACGCTCATGGCTCAGTCCTATTCCGTCAGTCTGGATACCATCGTCCGCGAGCACAATCTGGCCATCGTCAACCGCGCGGTGGACTATGACCGCGTGCAGATCACCACATGGGAGGTCTCGCGTCCCGGACTGCCGCTCGCCGGGTTTTACGATTACTTTGACGCCACACGCGTACAGATCATCGGCAAGCTCGAGATCACTTATTTAATGGATATGCGTCCCGAGACGCGCAGCCGCAGCATTGAGAGGTTCATCTCCTCCGGGATCCGCTTCTGCATCGTCGCGCACGGCATGGATATCCCGCCCGAGATGCTCTCCTCGGCGCAGCGCCATCAGGTGACGCTGCTCACCACCGAGCACTCCACAAGCGATTTTATGGCAAAGCTCATCGTGAGTCTCAACCGCTGGCTCGCCCCGCGCACCACGATGCACGGCGTGCTGATGGAGGTCCACGGCGAGGGCGTGATGATCACGGGCGAGAGCGGCGTCGGCAAGAGCGAAAACGCCATGGCGCTTCTGAGCCGCGGCCACCGTCTTGTGGCGGACGACGCCATTGAGGTCAAGCGCACCGCGCCGGACACGCTCGTCGGCTCTTCGCCGGAGCTGATCCGGTATTTCATGGAGATCCGCGGCATCGGTCTCATCGACGCGCGGCACATGTTCGGCATCGGCGCGGTGAAGCCCGACCAGGTCATCGACCTTGTCGTGCATTTTGAGCCGTGGGACGAGAACAAGGTCTACGACCGGCTCGGCAACGAGACGCATTTCACGGAGATCCTCGGCGTGAAGATCCCGTACTTTGTCGTACCGGTGCGGCCGGGCCGAAATCTTGCGGCGATCCTCGAGCTTGCGGCAATGAACAACCGCGAGCGCAAAATGGGCTACAACGCCGCGCAGGTGCTCGTGGAGCGCCACGACCGGATGGTGGACGAGGGATGAGAAACGCCGAACTCCGTTCCTTCCTCCGGGAAGCGCGCTCCCGCTGCCCGGAGCTCACGATCCTCGAAAACGAGCCGATGAGCCGCCACTGCTCGTTCCGCATCGGCGGCCCATGCGACGCGATGCTGCTGCCGTCCTCCGTTTCGGAGATCGAGACAGTCTGCGCTCTGCTTGCCGAAGCCGGAGAAAAGCCGCTTCTCATCGGCAACGGCACAAATCTTCTCGTCACCGACGCGCCGCTGCACCGCATCGTGCTGCGGCTCGGCGAGGAGTTTTCCCGCATCGAACCGGTCGGCGATACGGCTCTCCGCGCCGAGAGCGGCGTGACGCTCTCGCGTCTCGCCTCGTTTGCCGCGGCGCGCTCGCTCGCCGGGCTGGAATTTGCTCACGGCATCCCCGGCACGCTCGGCGGCGCGGTATCCATGAACGCCGGCGCCTACGGTGGGGAGATGAAGGACGTCGTCACCTCCGTAACGTATCTCGACGAAGACCTTTCCGTCCGCGAGACGGACGACGCCGGTTTTTCTTACCGGCACAGCCGCTTTTCCGATACCGGCTGCATCGTTCTCGGCGCAGAAGTTTTGCTGCACGAGGACGATCCCGACGCCGTCCGTGAGCGGATGCGCTCGCTCGCCGAGCGGCGCAGAAGCTCGCAGCCGCTCGACATGCCATCCGCCGGCAGCACGTTCAAACGTCCCGCGGGCGGATACGCCGCGGCGCTCATTGACGAGGCCGGTCTCAAGGGCTATGCCGTCGGCGGCGCGCAGGTGAGCGAAAAGCACGCGGGCTTCGTCGTCAACCGCGGCGGAGCGAGCTTTGACGATGTGCTCTGGCTCATTGAACACATCCAAAACGAGGTATACCGCGTCTCCGGCATTGAGCTGGAGCCGGAGGTCAAGATCATCCGCGAATAAAAAGATCGCGGGGAAAGATATATTATACTATGGAATTTCTGATCGTCACCGGTCTTTCGGGCGCGGGCAAAACGCAGGCCGCGCACTTTCTGGAGGATCTGGGGTATTACTGCGTAGACAACATGCCCTCGGCGCTTTTGCAGCCGTTCGCGGAATTCTGCATCGCCTCGCAGGGGCGCTTTACCAAAGTTGCCCTTGTCACGGACGTGCGCGCGCACGAGAGCTTTGAACAGCTCTTCCGCGCGCTCGATTCGCTGCGCGCGCTCGACTGCACGTTCCGCATCCTGTTTCTCGAAGCGCCGGAGAGCACGCTCGTCCGCCGCTACAAGGAAACGCGCCGCCGCCACCCGCTCGCGGAGCCGGGCAAAACGGTGCAGGCCGCGCTGCGGGAGGAGATCGCGCTCATGCAGCCGGTGCGCGACCGTGCCGACTACATTATAAATACGCAGAATCTCACGCTCGCGCAGCTGCACAAAAAGCTCTGCCGCCTGTTCACCGAGACCGGCGAGGCAAAGCTGCCGATCAACGTGGTCGCCTTCGGCTACAAATACGGCATCCCCATCGATGCCGATCTCGTGCTGGACGTGCGGTTTCTGCCGAACCCTTATTATATAGAAGAGCTGAAGGATCTCTCCGGGCTCGACCAGCCGGTGTACGACTTTGTCATGCAGCAGCCGGACACTGCAGAATACATGCGCCTGCTCACGGCGTTTATCGATTTTCAGCTTCCGCGCTTCCGGGAAGAGGGCAAGCCGGCGCTCACCGTGGCCGTCGGCTGCACCGGCGGGCGGCACCGGAGCATTTCCGTGGCGCGTGCGCTCACGGATCATCTGCTCGAGCGCGGGCAGAACGCGCGGCTCGTCTGCCGCGATCTTGCGAGGGTAAACGAACAATGAAAAAACGCATTTCCCGCCGTCCGGATATGAAAATCGCCGCCATCGGCGGCGGCACCGGACTTTCCACCATGCTGCGCGGCCTGAAGCGCATTTCACCGTCCATCACCGCCATCGTCACCGTGATGGACAACGGCGGCGGCAGCGGCGTGCTCCGGCAGGAGCTCGGCATGCTCCCGCCCGGCGACATCCGCAACTGTCTGCAGGCGCTTGCGAACACCGAGCCGACGATGGAGGCCCTGCTCGCCTATCGGTTTCAGGACGGCGCGCTGCGCGGCCAGAGCTTCGGCAATCTCTTTCTCGCCGCGCTCAACGGCATGTGCGACACGTTCGACGAGGCCGTCGCGCGCATGAGCGAGGTGCTCGCCATCACCGGGCGCGTGCTGCCGGTCACGAACGAGAACGTGCAGCTCCTCGCCGATTTTGACGACGGCGTGACCGTCACGGGCGAATCGCAGATCGCCGAATACAAAAAAGACCTCACGCGGCGCATCGTGCGGGCATATCTCTCGCCGGAGCATCCGGCGGCGCTGCCCGCCTGTCTTGACGCCATCCGGGAGGCCGATCTCATCGTGCTCGGCCCCGGCAGTCTTTATACGAGCGTCATTCCGAACCTTCTCGTCTCCGGCATCCGCGAGGCGATCCACGAGTCGGACGCCGTAAAGGTCTATGTTATGAATCTTATGACGCAAAGCGGCGAGACCGCGGGGTATACCGCCGTCGACCACGTCCGCGCGCTCTTCGACCACGGCGGCGAGGGACTGTTCGACTATACCCTTGTAAACGATCTTCCCATCCCGCCCGAAGCGCAGGAGGAATATCTCCGCGAAGGGGCCGTTCCCATCACGGCGGACGAGGAAGCGCTCGCCGCGCTCGGCGTCACGGTCCGGTATGCGCCCGTGGCGCTCTGGCAAAAGGCGCTCGTTCGCCACGATCCCGCCGCGCTCGCCGCGGCGCTGCGCGATCTTTACCGTGAAGCCTCCCCCACCCGCATTTACGGATAAACACACAAAGGGGTTTTTCCCATGTCCTTTTCGTCCGAAGCCAAAAACGAGCTGTGCCATGTTCCGCTCAACCGCACCTGCTGCGCGAGGGCCGAGGCCTACGGCGTGCTTTTATACTGCCACACGTTCGACCGGCGGGAGATCCGCATCATCACGGCGAACGACGCCTTTGCCCAGCGTCTGCCGAAGCTCTTCCGGCGCGCGTTCTCGCTCTCGTTTGACCATGTGCCGCCGGAGGGCGCGGCGGGCAAGCGCACGTTCCTCATCACAGCGCCGGAAAAGATCCTCTCGATTCTGGAGGTTTTCGGGCAGGAGAGCGCCGTTTCCCACCACATCAACTACGGCATGCTCGAAACCGACTGCTGCCGGCAGAGCTTCTTCCGCGGGGCGTTTCTCGCCGGCGGCAGCGTGACCGATCCGGACAAGCGCTACCATCTCGAGCTGCTCACGAGCCACCCGAGCGTGAGCCGCGAGGCGTTCAATCTCATGCTGGAAATGGGCTTTGCGCCCAAGGACGCCGTGCGCAGCGGCGGATACATCACGTATTTCAAGCAGTCCGAAGCCATTGAGGACGTGCTCACAACGATCGGCGCGCCGCTCGCCGCAATGGGCATCATGCAGGCAAAAATGCAGAAGGACATGCGCAACGCCGTCAACCGCCGCGTCAACTGCGACAGCGCGAACGCCGACAAGATCGTCCTCGCCGCGCAGGAGCAGCTCGACGCCATCCGTGAGCTGGACCGGAAATACGGGCTTGACACGCTCCCGGACATTCTGCAGGAGACGGCCATGCTGCGCATCGCCAATCCCGAGTCGAGCCTTGCCGATCTTTCTCGGCTCGCCAGCCCCCCGGTGTCCAAAAGCTGCATGAGCCACCGGTTAAAGAAGCTATTAGAGTACAAAGGAGACTGATATGGGCTTTGTCCATCTGCACGTGCATACGGAATACTCCCTGCTGGACGGCGCCTGCCGCGTCAAGGAGCTCGCGCGCCGCGCCAAGGAGCTGGGACAGACGGCGCTCGCCGTCACGGACCACGGCGTAATGTACGGCGCGGTCTCTTTTTACCGCGCGTGTCTCGCCGAGGGCATCCGTCCGATCATCGGCTGCGAGGTATACGTTGCGCCGCGCTCCCGCTTTGACCGTGAGCACGGCATCGATAACGAGTATTCCCATCTCATCCTTCTGTGCAAAAACGACGTCGGCTACCGGAATCTCTGCTATCTTGTCTCCTGCGGCTTTACGGATGGGTTTTACATCAAGCCGCGCATCGACTGGGCGCTGCTGCATGAGCACGCCGAGGGGCTGATCTGTCTTTCCGGCTGTCTCGCGGGATATCTCTCCCGGCACATCGTCGCGGACGATTACGAGGGCGCAAAGAAAAAGGCGCTTGAGCTGCGTGAGCTGTTCGGCGAGGACTTTTTCCTGGAAATTCAGGATCACGGCATCCCGGACGAGCGCAAGGCCGCGCTCGGGCTGCGCCGTCTCTCGCGCGAAACGGGCATCCCGCTCGTCGTGACGAACGACGCGCATTATATTAATAAGGAAGACGCCCGAAATCAGGACGTCCTTCTCTGCATCCAGACCGGCAAGACCGTGGACGATCCCGACCGGATGAAGTTTTCCTCCCCCGAGCTTTATCTCAAAAGTGAGGAGGAGATGCGCGCGCTCTTCCCCGAAGAGCCGCAGGCCGCGGACATCACCGAGGAGATCGCCGCGCGCTGCCATTACGATTTCGAGTTCGGCCACTACCACCTGCCGGAATATAAGCTCCCGGAGGGGGAAACGGACAGCTTTGCCTATCTCACGCGCCTCTGCCGCGAAGGGTACGTCCGGCGCTACGGCGAGACCGGCACGAGCGAGATGGAAGCGCAGCTCCGGTATGAGCTTGACATGATCCACCGCATGGGGTTTGTGGACTACTTTCTCATCGTCTGGGACTTTGTTCACTACGCGAAAAGCCACGGCATCCCCGTCGGTCCGGGGCGCGGCAGCGCCGCGGGCAGCATGGTCTCCTATACGCTCGGCATCACGGACGTGGACCCGATCCGGTATTCGCTCTTTTTCGAGCGGTTCTTAAACCCCGAGCGCGTGAGCATGCCCGATATCGATATGGACTTCTGCGTGCGCCGCCGCGGCGAGGTCATCGACTACGTTACGCGCAAATACGGCGCGGACCACGTCGCGCAGATCGTCACCTTCGGCACGATGGCCGCGCGCATGGCCATCCGCGACGTCGGCCGCGCGCTGAATCTCAGCTACGCGGAAACGGACGCCGTCGCCAAGCAGGTGCCGAGCGGCCCGGGCGCGCTCAACATGACGCTCGACGAAGCGCTCAAGCTCTCCAAGCCTCTGAAGGACATGTACGAGAGCGACGAGAAGGTCAAAAATCTCATCGACACCGCCCGCGCGCTCGAGGGCATGCCGCGCCACGCCTCGACCCACGCCGCCGGCGTTGTCATCACGCACCGGCCGGTGTACGAATATGTCCCGCTCGCCACGAACGACGGCAACCCCGTCACGCAGTATACGATGACGACGCTCGAGGAGCTGGGGCTGCTGAAAATGGACTTTCTCGGCCTTCGCAATCTCACGGTGCTCGAAGACGCGGCCAAGCTCGTCCGGCGCAGGGAACCGGATTTCTCCATCGACACCATCCCGATGGACGATCCGGCCGTGTTCGACATGCTCGCCGCGGGCAAGACCTCCGGCGTATTCCAGCTTGAATCGGCGGGCATCACGGGCGTATGCGCCGCGCTGCGGCCGAAGTCTCTCGAAGACATCACCGCCGTTATCGCGCTCTACCGCCCCGGCCCGATGGACAGCATCCCGAAATTTCTCGAGTGCAGCCAGCATCCGGAAAAGATCCGCTACAAGCACCCGAAGCTCGAGCCGATCCTCGGCGTCACCTACGGCTGCATGGTCTATCAGGAGCAGGTGCAGCAGGTGTTCCGGGAGCTTGCCGGATACTCGCTCGGCCAGGCGGACGTCATCCGCCGCGCGATGAGTAAAAAAAAGCACGCCGTCATCGACGCCGAGCGCGTCGCCTTCATCCACGGCGACCCGGCGCGGAACATCCCCGGCTGCGTTGCGAACGGCGTGCCGGAGGACGTCGCGGGCAGCATCTACGACGAGATCGTCGATTTTGCCAACTACGCCTTCAACAAAGCGCATGCCGTTTCGTACGCCTTCGTCACCTACCGCACGGCGTATATGAAATGCCACCACCCGCGCGAATATATGGCGGCGCTGCTCACGAGCGTGCTCGATAACAGCACGAAGGTCGCCGAGTATATCGCCGAGTGCCGCGACATGGGCATCAAGCTCCTGCCGCCGGACGTGAACGAGTCGGATGCCGACTTCACCGTTTCGGGCGAGAACATCCGTTTCGGTCTTGTCGCCATCAAGGGCATCGGCTGGGGCTTCATCGAAGAGCTCAAGGCCGAGCGCGAGAGCGGCGGGCCGTTCCGCACGCTCGACGAGTTCTGCCGCCGGATGCTGCCGCGCGATCTGAACCGCCGCGCCGTGGAATCGCTCATCAAGGCCGGGGCGTTCGATTCGCTCGGCTTCAAGCGCCGGGCGCTGCTCACGGCCTCGGGGCCGATCATTGACAGCGTCACCGCCGACAGCCGCAAAAATATTGCCGGGCAGCTTAACCTTTTCGGCATGGGCGGCGACGACTCCGAAAGCGAGAGCGTCCACACCATCCCGCTGCCGGATGTGCCGGAATTCACCCGGCAGGAGCTTATGACGATGGAGCGCGAAACGACCGGGCTTTATCTCACCGGTCACCCGATGGACGACTACCGCGACCGGGCGCGCGACGTCGGCGCGGTCGCCATCGGCGCGATCCTGAACGACTTCGCCGAGGGGAACCCCCAGCGCTTCCGCGACGGGCAGGAGGTTTTGATCGCGGGCGTCGTGGCGAGCTATAAAACGCGCACGACGCGCAACAACACCCTTATGAGCTATATCCAGCTCGAGGACGACACCGGCTCGATGGAGCTTCTGGCGTTCCAGCGCGCGCTCGATTCCGGCGGGAGCTATGTGCAGGACGCCGCGCCCCTGCTCGTGCGCGGAAAGATCTCCCTGCGCGACGAGAAGGAGCCACAGGTCATGGTAGACTCCATCCGCCCGCTCTCCGATCTGGACGTGCCGGGCCGCACCGCCGTTTCTCCCGCTCCTCCGGCGGCGAAGCCGGACGGGAAGCCGCGCACGCTCTATGTGCGCATCCCGAGCGCGGACCATCCGCTCTGCCGACGGGTGAAGCTCCTGCTCACGATGTTCCCCGGAAACGAGAGGATCGTTCTTTATATGGAGGATACGAAAAAGCGCCTCGGCGCGCCGTGCCTCATCCACCCGGCGTTCGTCGCCGAGCTGGAAGAGCAGTGCGGAAAGGAAAACGTCATCGTGAAGTGATTTTCCTATTTTAATAAAGTCTTAAACAAACCTCGCTTTATTTTTAAAGCGGGGTTTGTTACCATATTGTCACCGGCATAACAGAACCGAATCCGGTTTTGGTACGTCTTATAAATATACTATCCGGAAAAATCTAGGGACTATAGGAGACCAAACGTATGGATGAAAAGAAGGTAACGTCCGCCCCGGAGCAGTCCGGGGATCGGGACCAGGCGCTGTTCGCCTCGATCCAGCGCGAAAAGCAGCGCAAAAAACGCCGCCGCATCATTGTGACGGTGTCGATCGTTGTGGTGCTCGCGCTCGCCATTTTCTTCGGCGTGCGCGCGGCAAAGAAAAAGGTCAGCGAGGCCGTCGGCAGCAGGAATGCCCCGACCGTGAGCGAGGCGACCGTCACGACCGGCAGCATCAGCACGACCGTTTCCGGCTCGGGCATACTCACCGACGCGGACACGCAGCAGATCGTCCTGCCCAAGGGCGTGAAGCTCGAAAAGATCCTCGTCAAAGCGGGCGAGACCGTGAAGAAGGGCGACGCGCTCGCCACGGTGGAGCTCTCCTCCGTTATGGGCGCGATGAGCACTGTGCAGGCGGAGCTCAACAAGCTCGACGAGCAGCTGCGCGCCGCGACCGGCGAAACGGTGCAGCCGTACATAACGACCGGCGTGAACGGCCGCGTGAAGATCATCTACGCGCAGAAGGATGACGACGTCTCTGCCTGCATGATGGAGCACGGCGCTCTCGCGGTGCTCTCGCTTGACGGGTACATGGCCGTGGATATCGACGCCGGCTCTCTCGCCGCGGGCGACAAGGTCAGCGTGACCGTGGACGAAAAAACGTACCCCGGCACGGTGGACAAGCTCCAGAGCGGCAAGGCGACCGTCCTCCTCACCGACAACGGCCCGGCGGTCGATGCTGCGGCCAGTGTGCAGGATGCGGACGGCAATACCGTCGGCAGCGGCACGCTCTATATCCACAACCCGCTGCGCATCACCGGCTACGCGGGCGTTGTCTCCGCGGTAAACACTGCCGAGAACCGACAGGTGTACGCGGGGAACTCCCTCTTCACGCTGCGCGACACGGCCTACAGCGCGAACTACGAATCCGTCCTCAAGAACCGCCGTGAGAAAGAGGAGGATCTCATGGCGCTGCTCGGCATGTACAGCGCCGGAGCGGTGACAGCGCCGTTTGACGGCTCCGTCTCCTCCATTGACTACAGCGACAAAACGACATCTTCCCCCGATAAAACGGACTCCTCCGCCGGCGGCGGAGGCATGGTGTACGGCGGCATGATGAATGCCTACTCCTCCTACGGCTCAGACGGCTCGGATTCCTCCGGAGACGGCTCGTCCTCTTCCGGCAGCACGGCGGCAAGCGGCGAAACGAAGCTCCTCACGCTCTCGTCGGATACGAGCATGAAGCTCACCGTGAGCGTGGACGAGACGGATATTCTCTCCGTGCAGAATGGGCAGAAGGCGCAGATCACCGTGAGCACGATCGGCGACGAGGTGTTCTCCGGCGTCGTAACGGCGGTGGAGCGCTCGGCAAAGAGCAGCTACGGCATCACGAGCTACAGCGTGGAGATCACGCTCGATAAAGACCCCCGCATGCTCCCCGGCATGACCGCCAAGGCGCTCATCCGCATTGAGGGCGTGGATAACGCTCTGCTCATCCCCGAAAAGGCGCTGCGCCAGACGCGCGACAGCTCGTTCGTCTATACGACGTATGACCCCGCCACCGGCACGCTCGGCGGTGAAACGGCGGTCATTCCCGGTCTTACCGGCGGCGGCATGGTGGAGATCACCGAGGGTCTCACCGAGGGACAGACCGTGTACTATCAGGAGGCCTATGACCCCTACGCCTATTATTACGGCACGGGCGGCAATGCGAGCGGCGGCGATGCGTGGATCGAGGACGCGAGCGGCGGCGACGCCGCTATCGCCGAGGACGACGGCGCCTACGCGGACAGCGAGCCGCTGGAAGGATAACGCTATGATCGATTTACATGACGTTTCCAAGGTCTACCAGATCGGCGAGGAGCGCGTCCACGCGCTCGACCATGTGACGCTGCACATTTTCCCGAAGGAGTTCGTGAGCGTCATCGGCCCCTCCGGCAGCGGCAAGTCCACGCTGATGAACATCATCGGCTGTCTGGACGTGGCGGACGCCGGGACCTACCGGCTCGACGGCATCCCCATCGAGGACTACAGCGAAAAGCAGCTCGCCCGCGTCCGCAATCAGAAGATCGGCTTCATTTTCCAGAACTTCAATCTGATCGCCAAGCTCTCCGCGGAGGAAAACGTGGAGCTTCCGCTCGTCTACCGCGGCGTAAGGCCGGCAGAACGAGCCAAGCGCGTCGCCGCGGCGCTTGAGCGCGTGGGTCTCTCCAACCGCGCCAAGCACCTGCCGACGGAGCTCTCCGGCGGCCAGCAGCAGCGCGTGGCCATCGCCCGCGCGCTTGTAACGGAGCCCTCGCTCCTGCTCGCGGACGAACCGACCGGCAACCTTGACTCCAAAACCAGCCGCGAGATCATGGACATTCTCCATGAGCTGCACGAGCAGGGAAACACCGTTGTGCTCATCACGCACGACAACGACATTGCCCGTCAGGCCAAGCGCAGCATCCACATTCTCGACGGGCGCGTCACGGAGGTGCAGCTATGATATCATCCTTTAAAATGGCGCTGCGCAGCATCGGCTCAAATAAGATGCGCGCCGCGCTCACGATGCTCGGCATCATCATCGGCGTCATGGCGCTCGTCGTGCTCGTAAGTCTTGTTAACGGCGCCACGAACACCGTGACGGACGAGGTATCCAGCCTCGGCAGCAACTATGTGGACGCCTACGTCTGGCGGCAGGAGGTCGGAAGCTCGCTCACCATAAACGATCTCAGGAAATGGGCGCAGGAGAACGAGTATGTCGAGGCCGTCGCGCCGGTCAACACCGGCGACGCCAAGGGAAAGGCCGGCTCCTCAAGCGACAGCATCAGTCTTTACGGCACGATGCCGGCGTATGCCGACATCAACGGTCTCACGATCGAATACGGCCGTTTCCTCAAGAATACGGACGTGGATAACTCGAGCCGCGTATGCGTCCTCTCGAAGCAGGCTGCCGAGCAGATCGTCGGCTATGCCGACTGTGTGGGCGAGGATTTCTCCATCGACGGCATGCGCTATACGATCGTCGGCGTGCTCGGCGAGCGCACCTCGCTCGTCTACGGCGGCAGCCGCGTTCCCAGAGTCTATATTCCCTTTACCTCATTCACGCGGCAGTACCCCCAGAACGGCAGCGCGATTTCCGAATTTTACGTCACCGCGCCGGAGGGCACGAAAATGGCCGACGCCGAGGCAGCCGTCAAAGAGTTCCTCTATGACTTTTTCGGCAACGGCGACAGCTTCTACGTCTATTCCATGAGTGTCATGGAGGACACGATGGGGTCCGTGACGAACATTCTCAGGATCCTGCTCGGCGGCATCGCAAGCATATCGCTCATCGTCGGCGGCATCGGCATTATGAACATCATGCTCGTCACCGTCACGGAGCGCACGCGCGAGATCGGCATCCGCAAGGCCATCGGCGCGGACCGCGGCACCATACTGCTGCAATTTCTGATGGAAGCGGTCGTTCTCTGCATGCTCGGGTGCGTCATCGGAATTTTTCTTTCGTGGTGCATCCTGCGGCTTGCCTCGACCATCGCGGCGGACGCCGGCATGCAGTTTGCGCTCAGCGGCAGCGTTGTTGCGCTCGCGGCGATCTTCTGCTTTGCCATCGGCATGATCTTCGGGCTGTATCCGGCAAACAAGGCCGCGAAGATGAAGCCCATCGACGCACTGCATTACGGAGGCTGACATGGAAGCAAAACGGAAAAGAACAAAAAATATCATCATCGCCGCGGTGCTCGTGGCCGTCGCCATTTTGATGGCGGCGCTTCCAGCGATGCTTTCCTCCGGTCAGAAGGAGGAGAACACGGGCACGGCGAAATCCGTCGCCGTGCAGCGCGGCGACATTGACTCCACCGTCGCGGGCGCGGGCACGCTCTCCGGCGGGGACGGCGTGAAGATCACCGTGCCGCACGGCGTGGAGATCACGGAATATCTCGTGGCAAACGGCGATGTCGTCGCCGAAGGGCAGGCGCTCGCCACCGTGGACAAGACCTCGGTCATGAACACGATCGCCACGGTGCAGAACAATCTCGAATACCTCGCCGGCCAGGTCCGCACCGCGGCCTCCGGCGCGACGAATGCCTATCTCGCCGCGCCCGCCGCGGGCCGCGTCAAGGCGATCTACGCCAATGCCGGCGACGACGTGCAGTCCGTCATCCGCGAGCACGGCGCTCTCATGGTCGTCTCGCTCGACGGGCGCATGGCCGTGGACGCGGAAACGGCGTCCGACGCCGCGACGCCCGGCAAGAGCGTCACCGTCCGCTGCGAGGACGGCACGGAATATGCGGGCCGCATCGAGATCCGCCGCGGCAATACCCTCACCGTAACGCTCACGGATAACGGCCCCGTGCTCGGCGCGAAGGCGGACATTCTGCTCGACGGTGAGACCGTCGGCACCGGCACGCTCTATGCGCACAGCGCCTGGAACGTGACCGCCGCCGCGGGCACGGTCGCGGGGGTCAACACCGCCGTGGAACGGCAGATCACGCAGGGAGCGACGGTGCTCACGCTGCGCGATGTGGACGCCGAGGGCGAATACCGCCGTCTCTCCCAGCTCCACCGCGACTATGAGGACACGATGCTCAAGCTCTTCCGGCTCTACCAGACCGGGACCGTCACGGCGTCCGCCGCCGGGCGCGTGTCTGATCTTGATACGGCGCATCTCGGCGTCATGCGGAATACCGGCTCCTATACGGCGGCTCTGCTCGCCAGCCCCTCCGAGGGCGTTCCGGAGGAATACACCGTCCGTCCGGCGCTTCTCTCCGAGGTCACGTTCGGCAGCATGACGTTCCTCGCCGCGCCCGCCGCGGCAGACGTCGATCTCACGGCGGAGCCCGTTGTGGATACGGAGAGCGCCGAGAGCATTCCCGTGACGAGCTTTGACGGCGTTTCCGTCTACGACTGGGACGCGGACGCCTCCGACTGGGCCGCATCGAATCCCAACCGGCTTGCCAAGGGCGATCTCGTCTATCTTGTGTATGACGAAAACGGTGTGCTGCTCTGGGTCGTGCGCCCGCAGAAGCCGGAGGAGCCGGAATTCCCGGACGACTCGATCATCTGGGGCGGCGGCGGAGGCGGCGGTGAAGCGCCCGCCTTTGAGATGTACGACCGCACCGAGACCGAGCTGATGCGTATCTCTCCCATGGACACGGTGAGCGTGCAGATGCTGGTGGACGAAATGGACATTCTCTCCGTCCACACCGGGCAGGAGGCGGAGATCACCGTTGATGCGCTGCCGGGGCGCGCTTTCACCGGCACCGTGACCGCCATCGACCCGAACGGGAAAAATAACGGCGGCAACAGCAAATACACCGTCACCATCACCATGCCGCGCGCGGAGAACATGCTCGACGGCATGAACGCCATGGCGGTGCTCACCGTCGGCACGACGGAAAACGTTCTCTGGCTCCCCGCCGAGGCGCTCGCGGAGCAGGGCTTCAAAACGGTCGTATACACCGGCTTCGACGCCAAGACCGGCGAGCTGACCGGCCCCGTGGAGGTCGTGACCGGCGTATCGGACGGCGACAAGGTCGAGATCGTCTCCGGTCTCGAGGAAGGCCAGACCGTCTGGTACATCGCCTATGAGAGCGCGGAAGCCGCGCTCTTCTCCGGCGCCGCCGCACCGGAGAGCGCCTGATTCCCCACAGACCACCCTCGGGCGGAGCAAAGCTCCGCCCCCGCAAACCTTTTTGACTTATCCCCGTAGGGGAGGGGCTCTGCTCCTCCCCTTTAACATCCTATAAAGTCTTAGAGATTTCCTGCGTCTCTCCCTTGCAATCGTCCGTCTTCGCGGATACAATAGAAATACCCTCTCCGGAAAGGAATGACTTCATGCAGCCGAACGAACAAAGCAAACCGAAAAAAAATACCGCCCGTCCGCTGGGACGGCTGGGCGCGTTTCTCCTTGTTACGCTCGCGCTGCTGCTTATCACGCTTCTCGGCGTGATCTGGGTGCTGGAAAAGGGCCCCTCCCCGACCATAACGGAGAAATTCTGCCGCTCCATGCGCGAAACGAGCGCGATCCGGTGGATCCCGAACATCTTTCTCTCGCAGGAGGAGGTAGACGCCTTCAAGAGCGAGAGCACCGAAAACGACGAGACCGAAACGGTCAACACCTCTCTCATCCGCATCGCCCCCGCCGCGGAGAGTGGGACGGAAACGGCGGACGACGGCGTGGAGCTCATCGCCATCACACACGGCACAGCCAAGGGCAAGCTGCTCATCGTGCGCGACCCTTCGCGCGTCATTCTCGGCGTTTCGAGTGAGGAATTCAACGCGAAGACCCCCGGCTTGCAGCTCACGGAGCTTGTGGCCAAGTATGGCGGCGTTGCCGGAACGAACGCGGGCGGCTTCAACGACGAAAACGGCCGCGGAAACGGCGGCGTGCCGCAGGGGCTCGTGATCTCCGGCGGAGCGCTGCTCCACACCGCGCGCGAGGGCGAGCGGTACAACGTCGTCGGCTTTGACGCCGACCACATCCTCCACGTCGGCACCATGACGGCGGACGAGGCTCTTGCGCAGGGACTCACCGACGCGGTGAGCTTCCGCACGCATGACGGGCTCGCTTCCTCGCTCATCATCAACGGCGAGGTGCAGTCCAAAAACCTCGGCGGCGGCGTCAACCCGCGCACCGCCATCGGCCAGTGCGCCGACGGGAGCGTTCTCCTGCTCGTGCTCGACGGCCGCTCGATCAACACCCTCGGCGCCACGATGCAGGACGTGGCGGACATCATGCTCGAATACGGCGCGGTGAACGCCGGCAATCTTGACGGCGGCTCCTCGAGCGTCATGGTATACGACGGCGAGATCATCAACAACTGCGCTTCCGTCACGGGACCGCGCAATATTCCCACGGCGTTTATCGTCCTGCCGGAGGGGGATTGAGTATGGAAGAAAAGAAAACGCAAGTCCCGTCCGGCACGCCGGAGAGCATCGCCGCGCCGCACGACGCGGCAAAGCGCTCCAAGCGGCGCTGGCGGCGGTTCCTTGTCCTGTACGCCGTGGTGTGGCTGCTGTTCGCCTCGCTCGGGTGCGCGGCGTTTTATAAATATCTGCGCGTGTACGAGCAGGCGCTGCCGGAGCATGTGATGGACTCTCTCATGGAGACCACCGCGCCGGAAACGTGGCTCGGCTATGTGAAAGCCTCGATCGAGAGCGAGTCCGGTGAATTTGACGACGCCGCGGCGCTCTATGAGGAGTACGAGAGCGTTCTGCTCGCCGGGAAGAGCTTTTCCTACCGCCGCGCGCCGGAGAACCGCGCGGATGCGCCCAAATTCATTGTCCGCTGCGGCGGTGTGGACGTTTGTACCGTGTCGCTCACCGAAAAGCCGGACAGCGATCTCGGCTTCGGCAGGCATCTCTGGCAGGTCGGCGATATCGCGCCGTGCGAAGCGCTCGGCAATCTCCGCAGCACCGCCGTAGAGATCACGGCGCTCGCGGGCGAAGCGGTATATATCAACGGCATCCCGCTCACGGACGCGCAGATCGCCGAGACGGGTCTTGCGCTCCCGGATATGCCGGCAATCGAGAGCCGCTTCACGGCCGCCCCCGCTCTCACGCGCTACCGCGTGGAGAAAATGTACGGTTCGATCACCGTCACGGACGCCTCCGGCGCGGAGATCGCGCCCGAAGCGGACGCGGGCGACGGCGTCACGCGCTACGCGCTTCCCCTGCCGCGCTACAGCGTTTCGATCACCGCCCCGTCGGACGTCACGGTGACGCTCTGCGGCGCGGTTCTCACGCTCGACGACGCCGAAAGCTCCGACCGCGGCATATTGCACGGGCTCGAGAACTACACCGGCGATCAGGCGTTCGACACCGTACGCTGGTCGTTCGACGGTCTCTACTCTCTGCCGGACGTGCAGGCCACCGCCGCCGACGGCACGGTGCTCTCCCCGCTCGTCGGGAAAAACGGGCAGCTCATGTTCTTCCATCCGAACAACGCCTCGCTGCAAAGCGCCGTGGAAAACCGTGTGCGGTACTTCTTCAACCGATACATTGATTACAGCTCACGGTCGTTCCAGGGCAATCTCGCCCTGACGCGCGAGGATGTGGAAAACGACGAGATCGAGATGAACCCCGCAACGCGCGCCTCCATGCGGCGCTACTACAGCCTGCTCGACTGCATTATGTGGACGACCGATCTGTACCGCTACATTCAGGAATCGACCGACGCGATGATCTGGGCCTCCGCGACGAGCGTGAGCTATGACGAGCTCACCTTCACGGACTTCTCGTTCGTCGGCGCGAACTGCTTTGTCTGCACCGTGCGCTACAAGGCGGACTTCACCGCAAACTCGTGGCAGGAGCAGAAGAACTACAACATGCAGAACGCCTACGAGCTGGCGTTCGTCTGTCCGAACGGCGGCGCGTGGTACGCCGCGGCGATGGACGCCGTGACCGAATAAATTGTAAAACCGGAGCCGATGCGATATGCGCATCGGCTCCGGTTTTTCGTATCGTTTTTTCCCGGTTCATTCCGCCGGTTCAACGGCGACCTTGAGCACGACCTTCCGCACCGGCCGGCACACGCCCGCGGCGATGCACGGCGCGTGCGCGTCCTGCGGAAAGAGGATCGCAAACCGCCCGCCGCCGAGCGGCAGCTTTGCCGTTTCGCCCTCATAGAACCATATGTCACGCTCCGGCGCAGCCTCGGCCACCCGCTCCATCGAGGCGAGCGGCGCAACGCCGATGAGCTCCTCGCCCTCGATGAGGTACTGGATGTCGATATACTTCCGGTGCGCCTCGGGCCGGTCGTTTTCCGGCTTTGTTTCATAGCTCTGGAAGAGCGCGAACACCCGCTCGCCGTCGATCTCCACACGTCCGGCCTCCACCGTTTCCAGCTCCGTGCCGGTGAGATAATCGAGCGCCTTTGCGAGATTTCCGCTCAGTTTGCGGTACTGCCCCGCGTGCTCCAACGTATCGTATATCATGGAAACACCCCTTTCGTTTTCTGCATTATAGTTCATAAAAATATCCCGCGCAACCGCGCGCAGAAAGCGCCGGCGGCGATCATTGCGCCATACAGAACAAGCTTGCGGATTTTTTGGATATTGTACACAGGAACACGCATTTCCCCATGTGATTTTTGTAGAAAATCAACTTACTTATTGCATGTTTTTTCGCCCGACGCTATAATTGTATCGTAATCAGAAATCCTGTTCTCTATCAGAGAACAATGCAAAATTCAACCGACAGAAGGAAAATCATGAGTGAACCGATCGTCAGTTCCCTTGCCAAAGCGCTCCGCGTTCTGGAATGCTTCACGGTCAGCGAGCCGGAGCTCGGCGTCACCGAGATCTCCAAAAAGCTTGGGATCGGCAAGTCCAACGCGCACAATATCATATCGACATACTGCCAGATGGGCTATCTGCAGCAGCTGCCCAACCGGAAATACACGCTCGGCTACAAGCTGCTCGAGCACGCGTTCATCATCAACCAGCATCTCGGCTATCCGCACGCGGTGTACGATCTCCTGCTTGAGGCCGCCGAGCGCACCGGGCAGGTCGTCTACTTCGGCATCCCGTACGAAACGGACGTTCTGTATCTGTATGTCGCCCATCCGATCGCGCGGATGAAGGAGCTGCCGTACCGCGAGATCTGCGGCGAGCACGCCCCGCTGTGTACCACGGGCATCGGCAAGGCGATCCTCGCCAATCTCCCGCCGGAGGAATGGCTCTCCCGTCTGCCCGAGATCATTCCCGCGCACACCCCGCAGACGATCACCGATAAGGACAAGATCCTGCAGGAGCTGCAGAGCACCCGCGAGCGCGGCTTCGCCATCGACAACTGCGAGCACGAGCTGAATGTCCGCTGCGTCGGCGTGCCGATCTATAACGCGAGAGGCGCTCTTGTCGCCGGCATCAGCTCCTCCGGCGCGGTGCAGGTCATGACCGACCGGAAGGTCATGGAATGCGCCGACATCCTGATGGGTATCACGCAGCGCATCAAGGAAAGGCTGTACGCCTGACACCCCAACGGGCACATCTGCGGGCGGAAACCCCCGCAGCTGCCATACACAAACCGTCTGTACAAATCAAAAGGAGGAAACGAAATGAAGAAACTCATCGCCATGCTCCTCGCACTCGTCATGCTGCTTGCGCTCTGTGCCTGCGGCCAGACCGCCGCTCCGGCCGAGCAGCCCCCCGCCGCTCCCGCCGAGGAACCCGCGGCCGAGCCCGTCGAAGAACCGACCGATGACGTCGGCGAGCCGGTCAACCTCATTTTCTCCATCGCTGCCGTCCCCACCGATGCCCACGGCGCTGCTCAGAAGGTCTTCAAGGAGACCCTCGAGTCCATCTCCGGCGGCAACATGACCGTTGAGTGCTACGATTCCGGCACGCTGTACGGTCAGGACACCGAGCACGACGCGCTCAAGAACGGCGACGTCGACATGATCTACTCCTCCGCCTCCTGGCTGACCGACGGCTCCCCCTGGATCTCCATGTTCACCGCCGGCTACGTTTTCCAGAGCTATGACCACATGACCAAGGTCCTCAACGGTGACATCGGCAAGGATATGTTCCAGAAGGTCGCCGAAGAACAGGGCATCCTCCCGCTCGGCGCGTTCTATCTCGGCACCCGCCAGATCTCCCTCTCTCAGGACAAGCAGATCAAGACTCCCGAGGATCTCAAGGGCATCAACCTCCGCATGCCGAACTCCGACGCGTGGGTGTTCCTCGGCAAGGCCATGGGCGCGAACCCGACCGCCGTTGGCTTCAACGATCTGTATCTCGCTCTCCAGACCGGCACCGTTGACGGCCAGGACAATCCCCTGCCCACCGTCAAGTCCGCCAAGTTCTACGAAGTGCAGAAATCCATCTCCCTGACCAACCACCTCGTTGACTCCGTGTGGCCGACCATCAACCTCAACACCTGGAACAAGCTGACCGACACCCAGAAGGGCTGGGTCATGGAAGCCGTTGAGGCCGCCCGCGTCGCCTGCGACGAGCAGAATATCAAGACCGAGAGCGAAGTTCAGGACTTCCTGCGTGAGCAGGGTCTGACGATCTACGAGGCCGACGTCGCTGCGTTCGCCGACCACGTTCTCGAAACCTACCTCGCCGATCCCATCTCCGACACCTGGGATAAGGATCTCCTTGCGCAGATCCAGGCGATGGCGTAACCCCTTTGACCCCAACCGGGGAGCCGAGGCAACCCGACTCCCCGGGTTTTTTATTCCCGCACGCGAAAGGAGAGATCTGCATTGGCTGTTAAAAAAGCGTTCGGCTTTGTCCGCGACTGCGTGGAGAAGTACATCCCGTCCATTGCGCTCGCGGCGCTGTTCATCATTTTCTGCTATCAGGTCTTTATGCGCTATGTTCTCCGCCAGCCGCAGGCCTGGGCGGGCGAAGTGGAGCAGAGCTGCTTTTTGTGGCTCGTTCTGCTCGGCGCCTGCTATGCGCAGCGCATGAAGGCACACGTTACATTCACGCTTCTGTACGATAAGCTCAGCATCAAAGGCAAAGCCGTCGTTGCCATGCTTGGTAACATCATCATTGCGTTCACGGCATTCTGCAACATTCTTCCTTCACTCCATTACGTTCTGGGTCTGGCGGCGCGCCATCAGGTGACCACCATTCTCAAATGGCCCAAAACGATCGTGTATTTCCCGTACGTCGTCATGATCGCGATCCTCATGCTGTATGCGCTCGTGGAGATATATGAGTACATCATGGTCCTTTGCGGCAATGCGTACTATATCGAAAAAATGAAAAACGAAGACAAGAGCGAGGCGGAGCACGCCATTGAAGAATCCCTCGCTCAGGAGAACATAGATCTTACAAGCATCGATTTCAGCTCCGGCCACAGCGGAAGCGCCCCCGCTCCGGATGACGGAAAGAACGATGTCAGCAAGACGGACGACGCCGGAAAGGAGGACAAGTAAATGCTGGAGCATCTGCCTCTTATCGTGTTTCTGGTCACATTCGTGCTCATATTCGTGCTGCGTATGCCGATCCCCGCGGGCATGATCGCCGCATGTACGCTGTACTTCCTGACCGACGGTCTTATCAAGGGCGTAGGCTTCGGCGCGCTCATCACCGGCGCGGGCGGCAGCCTGCATCTCGTGGCGCAGAAGACCATCGAAGCGATATTTACCAACGGCACCATCGTCGCGGTACCATTGTTTATCTTTGCCGCGAACGTAATGAACGCCGGTAAGATCACCGAGTACGTTTTCGGCACCTGCATGGGTCTCGTCGGCCGCTTCCGCGGCGGTCTGGCGCACGTCAACGTCCTCGCCTCTCTCGTTTTCTCCGGCATGACCGGCTCCGCCATCGCCGACGCCTCCGGTCTCGGCAAGCTTGAGATCGACGCCATGCGCAAAGAGGGCTACGATGACGGCTTCTCCTGCGCCATCACGGCGGCCAGTGCCACCATCGGCCCGATCTTCCCGCCGTCCATCCCCATGGTCGTTTACGCGATGCTCACCGGCGCCTCCGTCGGCGCGCTGTTCATGGCGGGCATGGTGCCCGGTGTGCTGCTCGCCGTCGCGCTGTGCGTTTATGTGTACTTCGTCGCCAAAAAGAGAAACTACCCCCGCACCGCGCCCCCGAAGCTGCGCGACTATCTCCTGTATCTGACGAAGTCCATCTGGGCGATGCTCACCCCGGTCATCCTGCTCGTCGGCATCTATACCGGCATCATGACCCCGACCGAGGCCGGCGCCATCGCCGGACTGTACGCGCTTCTCGTCTCCTTCCTGATCTACCGGCTCATGTCCTGGAGGACGCTCAAGCAGGTCCTCGTAGACACAATGAAGGGTACCGGCTCCGTTTCCATCATGATCGGCGCCGCCTCGGCCATTTCCTTCATCTTTGCCAAAGAGCAGATCGGCACGATCCTCGGCAACTGGCTGCTCAGCGTCACGGCCAACAAGTACGTCTTCCTGTTTGCCGTCAACATCATCATCCTGATCCTCGGCTGCCTGGTCGATACCTCGGTCATCCAGCTTGTCATGATCCCGATCCTATGGCCGGTCGCGGAGGCGATGGGCATCAACATCATCCATTTCGGCCTCATCATCTGCTTCAACATGATGGTCGGTCTGTCCACGCCGCCGTTCGGCATGTGCCTGTTCATCACCTCGGGCATATCCGGCACGCCGCTCAAGGATATCATTCGGGAGATCTGGTGGCCGATCATCGTCATGCTGATCGTGCTCGCCGTGATCACCTACATCCCCGACGTGGTGCTGTTCCTGCCAAAGCTCACCGGTATGATGGCCTGATATAAAAAGGAGGTCCAAACATGACTTTTGCAATCCACGAAGGCGTATGGCCGGTAATGATCACCCCGTGGAAAGAGGACAATACGCCGGACTTCAAAGCGCTCGAGGCGCTGACAAACTGGTATGTGGAAAAGGGCTGCGACGGCATCTTCGCTGTCTGCCAGTCGAGCGAGATGCATTATCTTTCGGCGCAGGAAAAGCTGGACATCGCGCGCTGCGTATCGGAAGCCGCCGCGGGCCGGCTGCAGATCGTCGCCTCCGGCAACACCGAATGCAGCCGCACCGAGCAGTACCGCCAGATCGAGGACATGATGAAGATCCCCGGCATCGGCGCGTATGTGCTCGTGTCCAACCGGATGGACATCAAAAACGAGGGCGAGGAAGCCTTCCGGAAGAACGTGGACGACGTGCTCGCCGCGTTCCCCGATATCTCGTTCGGCATTTATGAATGCCCGATGCCGTGGAAGCGTCTCCTTACGCTGGACTTCATCCGCGACTACGCCCCCGGCGGCCGTCTCGTGTTCATCAAGGACACCTGCTGCGACTATGAGCTGATCCGCCGGCGGCTCGAAGCCGCCAAAGGCACACCCATGAAGCTCTTCAACGCCAACTGCCAGTCGTGGTACGACAGCTACTGCCACGGCGCCGGCGGCTACAGCGGCATCATGGCAAACTTCCACCCCGACATTTACAAGTACTGCGTCACGCACAAGGACACCGACCCCGAAAAGGCGCAGCACGCGAACGATTTCCTGACCCTCGCGGGCATGATCGAGCGCACCTGCTACCCGGTGAGCTGCAAATACTATCATCAGCTCGTCGGCGTCCCCATGTCCACCTACTGCCGCAGCGCCGATCCGCACCGGCTGGACAACGCCGCGAAGGAAGAGGTCGAAGCGCTGATCCGCATGGAAAACCACATCCGCGAAGAGCTCGGCATCGGCTGAGCGCGTCCCATAACGAACCAGAGCCGGTGCATCAAACTGCACCGGCTCGATCTATTTATTTTTCCCCTTTATTCAGCAGCGCGTAGACCTCCCGCCGCGCGCGGGTCAGCCGCATCCGGACGGCATCGCTTCGGATACCGTACCCCTCGGCGATCTCCTCGTCAGAGAGCATCAGCATGTATTTTCTCTTCAATATGTCCTGCGCACTCTCGGAAAGCCGTCCCCACACCTTCCGGAGCTCGTCCACCCGTAAATTCCGCAGGATCCGCTCCTCCGGCAACTCGCCGAGATCCGGAAGCTCATCCATTTCTTTCTCCGTCAGAGGGACGGAGGGCGTCTGTCTTCGCAGAAAGTCTTTTGCGGCGTTTTTCGCGGTCTCGGCGACATAGCACGCGAGCCGCTTTTCGTCCAGCGTGCGAAGCAGTTCCACTTTCCCGATCAGCTTCACGACCGCTTCGTGCAGCACGTCCTCGGCAGCGGAACGGTCGGAAACATACCCGAGGATCCCGGCAAACATCCGTTTCCGGTAGTCGAGATACAAACGGGACATAAACTCGCGGTCGTCCTCGTTTTCGATGGAAAGAATGATAATGGGGATCATTGCCGCACCTTCCGCATACAGAATGTCTTTTTATAATAATACGAAAAACAATATGTTGCAAATTTCTTTTTTCTGCGTCTATATAAGTAGAGGCGGAATTTCGCTCTGTCGGCAATATTCGCTTTTGATTTTTTTGAACTATTAAACTGGGGAGGCCGTCCTATGAAAGAGAACACCCGCAGAAAAGCGCTGGAACAGCAGTACGAGCAGGCCGCGTTCGCGCTCCTGCTCGACGATCTGATGGCCGAGGAAGGCGCGGCTCTGCTCCACGAAACGGACGGCGCTGCTTCCGCCGACGTACCGCCGGAAGCGGATGGGCGCTGTATAAAGACCATCCGCCGTGCCGACGCCAAAGCGCGCCGCGGCCAGGTGCTGCGCTTCGCCGGAAAAGCCGTCTCCCGCGTCGCAGTGGTGTTCCTCGTCGTAGCCATCGCCTTCTCCGTCCCCTTCTGCACCGTATCCGCCTTTCGCGCGGCATCGATGAACTACGTTGTCAGCGTGTTTGACAAGGGCATGAACTTCTCTCTGTATGAACAGCCTGTGCCAAAGCCATACTCCGGCGGAGGCGGCCCTACTTGGTTCCCGGATGGCACATGGACACTTATACAATCAACGCGCGACAGAACTACGCACGTTCTCCGATACGAAAACGAGAAGGGAACCCGTGTCAGCTATACAGAGGTAAAATCATACGGCTCGGGGATAACCGTTGACTCCGAAGAAGCCGCGATAACGACAGAAGCCGTTATCAACGGCTGGTCAGCGGTTGTCGCCGTCAAGGACGATCAGATTATCGTTGTATGGTTGGACGAAGATAACGGACTTTTCTGCACGCTCGTGATCGATGGAATAACTTCTGACATCAATGAAGAAAGCGCTGTTTTGATTGCCGAAAGTGTAAAATAAAAATTTTCGTAGAAGCGAGAAAAAACATGTTGCACTTTTCTTTTTTCATCGTCCTTATATATAGAGGCGCTGAAAAACAGGATACAGCGTCAAAAAAGGAGGAAAGAAAATGAAAAAGATCATCAACGTACTAATGGCATGCATTGTGTTGGCATTAGCTACTCCTGCCTACGCGATCACACCAGAGACAAGTGCATCGAACGAGATCTCGCCGTTTTACATCGGAACAGTGACCGCCTCGACCGCTCTATGGATTGAGCCGAACGGGAGTGCAACTTGTTCGGGCGATGTTTACCTGAAACCGGGTTATACGGGAAAGGCCGTATTGTCCATCCAGCAGAGGATCAGCGGAAATTGGGAGACGCAGGCCTCCTGGTCAGAGCAGGGAAAGCCGTCGGTTACCCTTTCAAAGACTTACATTGCCTTGTCGGGTTTCGAGTATAAAACCATTCTGACAGTAAATGTCTTTGATTCGCAAGGAAACTACGTTGAAACCGTTTCGGTGGCTTCGACAGTGGTTCCATTTTAATGATAGCTAATTTCAAAGTCAAATATCGGGGGTAATAAAATGGTTGTTCTCTAACCATGCCAACACCAAGCTGAGCATTTTCGCAACGACCTCAACACAGAAATTATTCTGAGCGAACCGCATTCGCAAAAAACAGAAAGAGGGTATACAAAGATGAAAAAATCCAAAAAAGCATCACTTGCACTCGTTCTTTCCGTAATAATAATTATTTCGCTCTTTAGTTTTGTCTCAGTCCCTTCCTTTGCTGCTTGTGGGGAGCCCTGGTACTCGCGATTCCGTGACGGAAACAAATTCCCGCTTTGTTCTAAAAACGCTACTCCTTTCGCGTACGCAATGCTGATACAAAGAGTAATGCAGTTATACGACGGTACGTCAAGCAGTTTGCTGCGGGGAAGCAGCGCCGGAACAGGGGTTGATGGAGATTTTGGAGCAAACACAGATGCCGCAGTAAAGTATTTTCAAAGAATAAAAGGGCTATCCGTTGACGGATATGTGGGAAGCAACACCTGGGGCGCAATCGGTGATGTGCTTCATTATGCTTCTCTCGGATATAATCCTTGTTATGCGGATGCCTTCTGGATGAACAGCAGTGATTCGGTGATGTATGTTGAGTACCCAGCCGCAGGCACTGTTAACCCCTATAAACATTATCCATATGACGGTTCCGGCAATATGAGCGGTTCCTACTTTAACAATTATTATTGATTGTTTTTCTTAATGCGCATACTGACAAACAAACGAATTGTTACTATCGAAATAAGGAGGTCATACCCATGAAACGCACGATTTCCGCCATCGGGATAGTTATCGTATTCGCGTTTTTATTAACGGCGTGCCGGCAGATGCCGGTTGTGCGCCAGCAGGAAAGCACAACATTAAGCGCTGCGGGAGCAGCCCATCCGCAAAAGCTGCTGACAGTTTCTTCCGGAGAGGAGGCAACGGCTTCCGGTGCTTTGGAGTTCTACAGCACAGACGAATCGGTTTGGTATTCCATGTCCGACTTCCCTGCGGAAGTTGCTGCTACGCAGTTTCCTGTTGTCCGCGTCAAGCCCCACAGTATTACCGGAGAAGATGCCAAAAGACTGGCAGAAACTCTGTTCCCCGGACAAACGTTTATGGAATACTCCGAGGAACTGAGCAAAAGTGAGATTGAAGAAAATATCCAGTTTTGGCGGTCGCAGTTGACGGAGGAAGTATTATTCAATGATTTTGGCCCAAAAGCCGAGGATATTGAAGTGGGCCGGACAGGGCGTACAGCCATACTGAACGACTACATCACGATGCTCGATACCGCACCGGAATCCGTCGAACCGCAGGAATGCCTTTGGACATATTTCCCGTATTCCCATTATCTGGATACCGCAGGAATGGATTTCAGCGGAGAACATCAGAATTACTGCATAGAGGCAACGACAGAGGTCGACGGCATACCCTATTTTCTCTGGTATTACAACGCAGACCCGACGCAGTCTGGCGGGCTCCAGAACGCCTTTATTTATGTCGATGACCACATGAGTGAAACGGAGCATCACGCTCTTCTCTCTCGTCTCTGCGGAAGCGACGAGCCAACACCTACCCAGACCGCGCAGGTGCGGAAAACAGCGGAGAACCTCCTCGCTAAAGTGTCCGATCTCACAGGCGTGGAATGGAAACTCCACACGCTGGATGCCGCAGAAAAGACTCTGTCGAACGGGAACCGTATCTGCTACTTTGATGTTCTTGCGCTTCCGTCCTACGCGGGCGCAGAAACAATGTATCTGCCGAGCTACGCCAGAGCTGACATCTTGGAAAAAGAGGGCGCGGCTTATTACGGTTTTGAGCAGCTCGATATTCAGCTTACCAAGGACGGAAAGCTTCTGACTTTTGAGCTGTCTTCGCCGCTGGATGTTGTTGAGATCAGCGAACCTAATACGCAGGTCTATTCAGCTGCGGGAATACCGCAGCAGATGCAAACGTTCTTTCAGGAGCTGAACGCAGCAGATTATCTTCCTTTTGAATCGCCGTCTGAAAAAATCAACGTCAGAACCTATATCAGCCGATATGAAATTGGTCTATCGCGTGTACAGGTCAACAGTTCGGAATATAAGCTGATTCCGGCTATGACTGTATATGGATCTTATTCCGTCCGAGTCGGCGACTCAGAAATTTGGAATTCGCAGAATATGCTCCCAAAAGGCGACTCCGAAAAAGTGCTGCTGGTTCTCAGTCTGAGCGACGGTTCGATCATTACAACCGGAATCTGATGACCACTTTCCCGCTCTGCCTTCAGATCAAATATTTCACTTGAAGAATGATATATTCTCCAGCAAAGAGGTTCTGCACAGCGCAGAACCTCTTTGTCGGACGGACGGTGGATCTGCTTTTTTGATATCACCGCGCTTCCGGTCGATGCCGATACGGAAATAACGTATATACCGAACGATACCAGCGCGGGCGACGCGGAAAGCGCAGGCGCGGTCTATCGCGGCTTTACGCCGCTGCATATCGAGCTTACCCACGACGGCGTCCTGCTGTCCTTTGAGCTGTCTGCGCCGCTGGACACCGTGCCACTGGACGAGCGGGACAGCTGATCTTTTACCATCTCCAATAACGCCAAAAGCGGAACGACGTATAACGCCGTTCCGCTTTTGCCATCCGATTTGCCGCCGGGAGAGAGGACCGGCTGCGGGCTGGACGATCGCCCAAGAAAGGGGAGAAATGAGAGGGAAAGAAATAATTGGAGGTTTTGTCTGTCTTGCTTCGTCCGACTGTCTGTATATTACCGGAAATCCGCGCTGTTTTCCTGAACAGACCGTGTTATTTCTGAAAACAAACTGTGAATAACGCGTCCTGTGCATGAAGCAGCTCTTGCCGCCGAAGCGGTTTATTGGAATATGCAAAAAGCCTCGCAGAGTTTGCGCCCGCAGGCGCAAAGAAAGTTTAGAGCATTTTTTCCGATGACATGTGCATCGGAAAAAATACTTCTCGGCTTGCAAACGTGCGAGCGTAAGCGAGTGCGCTGCGGCGAGCCGCTATCCCCCCCCTCAACGGAGTGGGGTTTGTTTGAATCAGCAAAAAGCGGAACGACGTAACGCCGTTCCGCTTTTGCCGTCCGATTCGCAGCCGGGAGAGAGAACGGCTGCGGGCTGGAGGATCGCCCGAAAGGGGAGAAATGAGAGGGAAAGAAATAATTGGAGGGATTCATCTGTCTTGCTTCGTCCGACTGTCTGTATATTACCGGAAATCCCCCGAAGTTTCCTAAACAGACTGTGTTATTTCTGAAAACAAAATGTGAACGACGCGGAGGGCGTGTATAAATTCTTTTCGTACCGGTAAAAATACCCTCGAATCCCAAATCGAGGAGGTTAACCATGGAGGAAAAGAAAGGCTTCAGCAAAAAGCTGAATGCGTTCTTTGCCGGGAAGGGCTTCTACATAGTCCTTCTTCTGTGCGCCGTACTGGTCGGGGCTTCGTTCTGGCTGGTTGGACGCGGAAGCAGGGCTGATGTAGAGCGCGATCCGGTCAAGGAAACGAACATCACGGCTTCGGCGCAGGAGACCGCGCCGCCGCAGGGCAGCATCCCCGTTATGAACACGGAGGAGGACGAGCGTCTCCCGCTCGGCACGGGCGTCCTGCCCGCCGCGGAGGGCGAGGAGGTGCCGGAGGCGCAGGCCCCCGCCGTGCAGGAGGAGATGCCGGACGTTCCGGTATCGGTGAACGAGAGCGCTCCGCAGTTCATCCGTCCGGTAAACGGCGTGCTGCTTCGCGGCTTCAGCGCGGAGGCGCTCTCCTATGACCGCACGATGGCCGACTGGCGCGTCCACCGCGGCTGGGACATCGCATGCGCCGCGGGCGAGCCGGTGCTTGCCGTATCCGGCGGCACGGTGACGGCGGTGTATGAGGACGATCTTCTCGGCACCGTTGTGGAGATCGACCACGGGAACGATGTCGTGAGCGTGTACGCCAATCTCGACGTCTCCCCCGCCGTCGGCGTCGGGCAGACGGTTTCCTGCGGCGACACGGTCGGCGCCGTCGGCACAACGGCGCTCGCCGAATCCGGCGAGGAGGCGCATCTCCACTTCGCCATGCGGCGCGGCGGCAGCACCGTTGATCCCGCCGAATATGTACCGGAGACCTGAGGCGGAACTTTTTTCGGGCGGCTGCGTCTTATACTAAGACGCAGCCGCTTACTTTTTTTCCGCCGATTGACGAGCGGCGGCAAAACGGCTATACTTATGATTTGATATATTGCTGTACCGGGAGGACGCCATGCATCCGATCACAAAGAAGCAGAAAATACAGTACATACTCGCCGCCGCGGGCTTTGTCCTGCTGGCGCTGGCGCTGCTGTTTCTGCTTTTGCAGGGTCCGTCCGGCGGGAAATCCGACGCGGACGCGGCACCGACGCCAGAAGTGACCGCCGCCCCCAGTGCCTCTGCCGGTCTCACCATCGCCGGAGTGGATGTCGATCCCGCGGCGGACAGCTTTGAGCTTGCCGGAAAGACGCTCTCTGCCGGGGACTGCGCCTCCATCGCCTCGCTCGGGAATCTCACGACGCTCTCGCTGACGAACTGCAATATTTCGGACGTGCATTTTCTTGCAGGACTTACGCAGCTGCGCACGCTCATTCTCTCCGATAACGCCATGGCGGACGCTTCGCCGCTCGCCTCGCTCTCGCAGCTGCGCACGCTGTATCTCGACCGGAATCCGGTCGCCGATCTTTCCGTCCTCTCGCCGCTCTCTGCGCTCACGACGCTCTCCATTCAGGGCGTGGAGATCGCGGACTATGTGCTCGAAGACCTGCAAAAAGCGCTGCCCGGCTGCCGCATATTCAGCGACAGCGTCGTGAAGGGCTCGCGTCCGGTGTCTCTCGGCGGGCTGGACTTCACCGAATCGGTCGAATCGCTCGACCTTTCGGGCCGCGGCATCACGGACATTTCCGCGCTCTCCGGCTGCTCGGAGCTGCGCGAGCTCAATCTCTCGAACAACCCGATCGCCGATATCTCCACGCTCGCCCTGCTGCCGAAGCTCACCTCGCTCGATCTGAGCGCCACGGGACGGAGCGATCTCGATAACGAGCTTCTCTCGTCGCTGCGCTCGCTCTCGTACCTGAAGCTTGAAAACAACGACGGCGTCACCGCCGAGGGCATCGACGCGCTGCAATCGGCGCTGCCGAGCTGCCAGATCGTCCATGAGCCGAAGTACTATACCGTCGTTTTCGGCGACCAGTCCTTCTCGTCGGACGCCTCCGATGTGACGGTGGACGCTCTGGGACTCACAACGCTCTCCGGCATCGAGAAATTCCACCGGCTGCGGCGGCTGAGCGCCTACGGCAACACGCTCACCGACCTTGCGCCGCTCGCGGAGCTGTTCTCCGTGGAGGAGCTGCAATTGGGCTATAACAACCTCTGCGATCTCTCCGCTCTCACCGGCCACACGGCGCTGCGGCGGGTCATTCTCGACCACAACGCCCTGCGCGACATCACCGCGCTCTCCGGCTGCACCGCGCTTGAGGAGCTCGATCTCAGCTATAACGACCTGAACTCCCTTGCGGCGCTCCGCTCGCTCACGCAGCTTCGCACGCTGAACATCACCGGAAATCCGGCTCTCACCGCCGATATGGTGCGCTCGCTGCAGGAGGCTCTCCCCGCCTGCCAGATCATCACGGACATCGACCTCTCCATGCCGGAGCCGACGCCCGAACCTCCCGCGGAAACACCGCAGCCCTGACCGTACCGGTTTAAAAAACACAAGAACCGCCCATACTATGTGTATAACCTACATAGAAGGGCGGTTCTTTTTATGCATAAAAACGACAGGCTGCGGCCATGGGAAACGGCGCTGCTCGCGGCGGTGTGCGTAACGCTGCTCACCGGCGTGTGGGCGCAGGGGCGGCAGAGCGCTCTTGCGGACAAGGTCGTGCGGCTGCACGTGATCGCCGCGTCCGACAGCGCGGAGGATCAGCGCGTGAAGCTCGAGGTGCGGGATGCGCTGCTCGCGTATCTTACGCCGCGGCTGGAAGCCGCGTCCGGCGCGCAGGATGCCGCCGCAGTGATTGCCGCGGCGTCGGGGGAGCTTCAGCGTATTGCGGAGACCGCAAGCGGCGGCAGCGCCCGCGTAGAGCTCGGGCGTGAAACGTACCCCACGCGGGAATACGAAACATTCTCGCTCCCGGCGGGCGTGTATACGTCGCTTCGCATAACGCTCGGCGCGGGCAGCGGGCGAAACTGGTGGTGCGTGGTGTATCCTCCGCTCTGTACATCGGGCGTGGAGACGGCGCAGGAAGCCGCCGTGCTCTCCGATGACGACGTAAAGCTCATCACCGAGGACGGCGAGGGCTATGTCCTCCGCTTCCGTCTGCTCGAATGGTGGGGCTCGCTCACCGGCAGGTGATCTCGGAATACCGTTTTGGCACGAGCGTCCGGAAGAAATCGCAGTCGCGGATGATGCGCGCAGCGCGCGCTGCGGCGAGCCGCAGCCTTTTCAACCGAGAGCCCAACGCAGTGGGTCTCGTTTGAGGGCGTGTCAAAAAACCTTTTTGATGCACGCAAAAGGCACTCTCTTACGAGAGTGCCTTTTCGCATAATCAATACTGGTAATGGTGCGCGTCCTGCAAGACCATTTCCTTCACCTTCATGAGGCGTACCTTTGTGGAGTTTTCGTTCTCCTCGAGCTTCATGGAGATGTATTTGATGTTCTTCTGCAGGTCAGGGATCATGACGTACTCGAGCGCATTCACGCGGCGGCGCGTCTTTTCGATCTCCTGCGCGAGAAGCTGCATCGTTTTTTCTACCTGCGCCAGCTCCAGCATGTCCTCAAACACGCCCGAGAGAGCGGTCATGGCGTCGTCCAGCTCGCCGGAGGTCTGCGCGAGACCGTAGGGGAAAATGTCCCCTTCCTCGGCGGTCTTGGTCTGGAAATCGTAGACCGGGACATTGACGCTCATGATGTTCTTGAAGCTCACATCGAGCGCCACGCTCTGCCGCGGATAGAGCAGCGCCTGCTCGAGCATTTCCGGCGACATGACCGCGCTCGCCACGCTCAGCGCGCCGAACGCTTCGGTCAGTCCCTGCTCGACCTTCGTGCGCAGCTCTTTGTTGCGGCGGACAACGTCCATAAACTGACGCATCAGCTCATCGCGCTTGTCCTTGAGCAGCTTATGGCCGCGGGAGGCGGTTTTCAGTCGGCCCTTCATCTGGTTGAGCACCATTCGGGTCGGTGTTATGGTTGCCATGGGATCACCTCTTCCTTTCCGCGAAGCGCATTACTGCTGCTTCTTGGGAAGATACTTCGCAATGAACTCCGGCTTGATGCGCTTGAGCTCGCGCTCGGGCAGGATGGAGAGCAGCTCCCAGCCGATGGTGAGCGTCTCTTCAATGGAGCGGTTGGTCTCATTGCCCTGGGAGACATAGCGCTTTTCAAACTCTTCGGCGAACTTCGCGTAGAGCTTGTCGTCGTCGCTCAGCGCCGCTTCGCCCAGGATCGTCATAAGCTCCTTGGCTTCCTTGCCGCGGGCGTAGGCCGCGAACAGCTGGTTCATCGTACCGGCGTGGTCGGCGCGGGTCTTGCCCTCGCCGATGCCCTTGTCCTTGAGTCGGGAGAGGCTCGGCAGCACGTCCACCGGGGGAACGACGCCCTTGCGGTAAAGATCGCGGCTGAGGATGATCTGGCCCTCGGTGATATAGCCGGTAAGGTCGGGGATCGGGTGGGTCTTGTCGTCTTCCGGCATGGTCAGGATGGGGATCATCGTGATCGAGCCGGCGCGGCCCACACGGCGGCCGGCGCGCTCGTACATCGTCGCAAGGTCGGTGTACAGGTAGCCGGGATAACCGCGGCGGCCGGGGACTTCCTTCTTCGCGGCGGAGATCTCGCGCAGCGCTTCGGCGTAGTTCGTGATATCCGTGAGGATGACGAGGACGTGCATGTCCTTCTCAAACGCCAGATACTCAGCGGCGGTCAGCGCCATACGCGGCGTGGCGATACGCTCGACGGCGGGGTCGTTCGCAAGGTTGGAGAATACGACCGTGCGGTCGATGGCGCCGGTGCGGCGGAACTCCTGAATGAAGTATTCGGATTCCTCGAACGTGATGCCGATGGCGGCGAACACGACGGCGAAGTTCTCACCGTCGCCGAGCACCTTCGCCTGACGCGCGATCTGCGCGGCGAGCGCCGCGTGGGGCAGACCGGAGCAGGAGAAGATGGGCAGCTTCTGGCCGCGGACGAGGGTGTTCAATCCGTCGATGGTGGAAACGCCGGTCTGGATGAACTCGGCGGGGTAAGCGCGGGCGGCGGGGTTCATGGGAAGACCGTTGATGTCGCGGTGCTCCTCGGCGATGATGGCCGGGCCTTCGTCGATCGGCTCGCCCATGCCGTTGAAGACACGGCCGAGCATATCCTCGCTCACGCCAAGCTGGAGCGGGTGGCCGAGGAAGCGGACCTTGCTCTCGGCAAGGTTGATGCCCTGCGCCGACTCGAAGAGCTGCACGACCGCGCGGTCGCCCTCCACTTCGAGCACCTTGCAGCGCCGGACGCTGCCGTTCGGCAGCTCGATCTCTGCCAGCTCGTCGTAGGTGACGCCATCGACGTGCTCCACGATCATCAGAGGGCTGGCGATCTCCTTAATTGTCTTATATTCGCGGATCACTGCTCCTCACCTCCCCGGACAACTTCGTCGATCTCGGACTGCATCTCGTCGAGAATGCCGTCGTAAACCTTCTCATATTCTTCCTGCGGCGCCATTTTCGCGCGGCCGATGGCCTCGCGCGCGCCGATGTTGAAGAGACCGTTGAGCTCGGCGCCCTTGCCGAGCGCGGCGCGGCACTTCGCGTCGTACTGCAGCACGAGATCAAGCAGGCGGTACTGTTTGCCGTAAGAGGAGTAGGCGTCCTCGGTGATGAAGGCGTTCTGCTGCAGGAAGTCCTCGCGGATCATACGCGCGGTCTCCATCGTCATGCGGTCGGCGGGGCTGAGCGCGTCCTGACCGACGAGACGGACGATCTCCTGAAGCTCTGCCTCTTCCTGCAGAATGCTCATGGCCTTCGTGCGGTTGGCCATATACGTCGCGCCGAATTCCTTGTCGTAGAACTCGCGCAGCGAGTCGGTGTACAGCGAGTACGACGTCAGCCAGTTGATCGCCGGGAAGTGGCGGGCGTAGGCCAGAGAGCTGTCAAGCGCCCAGAACACCTTGACGATACGCATCGTCGCCTGCGAGACCGGCTCGGACGTATCGCCGCCCGGAGGCGAGACGGCGCCGATGGCGGTGACGCTGCCCTGACGCTTGTCGCTGCCGAGGCAGGTGACGCAGCCGGCGCGCTCGTAGAACTGCGCGATACGGCTGGCGAGGTACGCGGGGTAGCCCTCTTCGCCGGGCATCTCTTCCAGACGGCCGGACATTTCGCGCAGCGCCTCGGCCCAGCGGGACGTGGAGTCAGCGAGAACGGCAACGTCATAGCCCATGTCGCGGAAATACTCCGCGATGGTGATGCCGGTGTAGATGGAAGCCTCACGCGCGGCCACGGGCATATCGGAGGTGTTCGCGATAAGCACCGTGCGCTTCATCAGCGGTTCGCCGCTGCGGGGGTCTTTCAGCTCGGGGAACTCGTTGAGAACGTCGGTCATCTCGTTGCCGCGCTCGCCGCAGCCGATGTAGACGACGATATCCACATCCGACCACTTTGCAAGCTGGTGCTGCACGACGGTCTTTCCGCTGCCGAACGGGCCGGGGACGGCTGCCGTTCCGCCCTTGGCGACGGGGAACATGGTGTCGATGATGCGCTGTCCGGAGTTCAGCGGACGGCTGGGGGTGAATTTGCCGGCGTTCGGGCGCTGGATACGCACCGGCCAGCGCTGGATCATATCCAGCTCGATCTCGCTGCCGTCGCCGAGCGTCAGGCAGGCGATCTTTTCCTCGACGGTGAATTCACCGCCGCGGATCCACTTCACGGTGCCCTTCTTGATCGTTGGGGGGACCATGATCTTGTGGAGGATGGCGGTCGTCTCCTGCACGGTGCCGAGCACGTCGCCGGCGGCGAGCTCGTCACCCTCCTTCGCCGCAGGGACGAAGTTCCAGATCTTCTTGCGGTTGAGCGCCGGAACGCTCACGCCGCGGGCGATCGTCTCGCCGGTGAGATCGCGGATCTCCGGCAGGGGACGCTGGATGCCGTCATAGATGTTTTCGAGCATGCCGGGCCCGAGCTCCACGCTCAGCGGCATACCGGTCGTCACGACCTCGGCGCCGGGGCCAAGGCCGGAGGTCTCTTCGTAGACCTGAATGGAGGCGCTGCCTCCGGTCATATTCAGTATCTCGCCGATCAGGTGCTGTTCGCCGACACGGACAACGTCCGATACGTTGGCGTCCTCCAGACCGTCGGCCACCACCAGCGGTCCGGATACTTTAATCACTTTTCCGCTCAATGTTCTACCTTCTTTCCGTTAAGGTTCCGGCGCGGCGCTGCCGCCGCCCGGCGCGCCGCATGCGGCGCAAAAGGGTCGTCTTTATAATAACTTACAGGATATTGCTGCCGACGGCGCGTTCCACCGCCGAGCGCAGCGCGCTCTGGCCGAGGCCGAGCGTCCCGTCCCGTCCGGGGATGAGGATGATCGCCGGGGTGGGGCTGTCCTTGAAGCGGTCGATCTCATGCGAGAGCTCCGCGGCAAGGTTCTCCTCCAGATAGAGGATGGCGTATTCGCTCTCGCCGGAGGTGATCCGGCGGAGAGTGTGCCGCGCCTCGTCCGCGCTGTCCACGGGGAACACGTCCAGCCCGAGCGCTTTAAAGCCCATAACGGTCTCTCTGCCGCCCATGACGCCGATCTTATACATAGCTCTCACGCAGCCTTTCTTTCAGTCGCTCCGGGTCGATACCGGCCAGAAGCCCGGTGAGCACCATGCGGACCGCCATGGTGTTGCCCTCCTCCGCCGTCAGATAGCCGACGACCTGTTCGGGGCCGAAGCTCTTGAGATGCGCGCCGGTCATGTAGCGGTTGACGGCGTTGTCGCACTCGCGCTCAAACTCCGTCATCGTGCCGCCCTCGATCGCGGCCGCGCCGAGCGCGGCGGCATCGCTGAACGGCGTCGAAGCGAACGCCGCGGCGATCCCCTCGCCGGAGAACACCGCCTGCACGAGCCGCTGCACCGGAACATTGCCGCCCGCGACGAGCGCGCCGCGGAGAAACTCCGCGTCCTTGCCCATGCGCACGCAGCGCACCGCGGCGCGGAGGTTCGCGCTGTCGATGAGCGTTGTGACATAGCCCTTCACGAAGGGGCTCGAAACCGCGTCGGCCAGCGCCTTGAGATCCTCATAGTACGCCTTGTCGAGCGCGAAGTCCGCCAGCTGCGGATTGCCGGTGCGGGCAAGAATGCCCTTGGCCTCCGCCATGGCGGGGCCGAGCTTTCCGGGGATGAACTGGAAGCTGTCCTCGCGGAACGCCGCTTCGAGCTTTTCCGGCTCGACCTGTCCGGCGTCGGAGAGGAGGTACGCCGCATCAACGCCCGCGCCCTCGCCCTTGACGATGGTTTTGGCGTTGTGGTAGTCGTACTTCAGCCGGAAGATGCCCACCAGCTCCTTTTCCGGAACGAAGCGGGTGATCTCCGCATAGATCTCCGCCTGGCGCTTGGCCAGCGCCTCGCTCACCGCCGCGCTGCCCTTGCCGGAAAGATCGGGCCAGCCGATCTCGGCGAGGAGCCTTGCGGCTTCCTCAAAGCTGCCGGAGGAGAGCATCTGCTCGAGCCGGTCACAGCGGAGCATGCGGTTCTCCCGTGCCTTGAGCATCGAGGAGATAAACAGATAATCTTTGTCCGAAACTTTTTTGTTTGCCATTTTCTTCCCGCCTTCCAACCGGATCAGTCAAAGAGGATGGCGGCGATCTCCGCGTCCAGACTATTCCGGCTCAGCGCAAGAAGCGTGTCAACGGTGCAGTTGACTTCCACGCTGCCCTCGCGGAGCTTGAGACCGCCGGAGAAGTCGCCGCTCTCGTCCGAGAGCGTGAGCCCGGCGGGGAGTCCCCGCTCGGTCAGGATCGCGTTCGCGCCGCGGACGATCGCCTCGCCCATGGAGCGGTCCTGGCTGTTGATGACGATGCGTTCATGCCCGGTGACGGCGGCATGGCCCGCCTGGGACGCGAGGAACGCCGTATATTTTCCCTCCGGCAGGGCGAGGAGCTTTTCCTTTGCTCTGCCGTAGGCGCGCTCGAGAATGCTCTGCTTGAGCGCGAGCGTATCCTTGCGGCTCTGGAGCTTTGCGGCGCGCTGTTCGCGCTCGGCGCCGAGGCGGACCTCGGTATTGCCCTCGTTCATGCGCGCTTCATACGCCTCGTCCGCTTTTTTCTGGTAGGCGGCGCGGATCTCCCCCGCCGTCTTTTCGGCCTCGGCGATCACGGCGGCGGCGGCTTCGTTCGCCTCTGCCGTGATACGGGCCGTGATTTTTTCAATTCCGTTCATGGCGATACCGGTCCTTTCCGGATCAGGCGCCGAGGTGCAGGTTCAGCAGCATCAGGAAGGAGGCGAGCAGCGAGAGGATGGCGTAAAACTCGACCGTGATGCAGAGGATGATGCCCTTCGCCCAGTCGTCCGGACGCTTGGCCATCAGGTTGACGGCGGTAGCGGCCACGCGGCCCTGCGCCGGAGCGGAGATAGCGGCGCCGGTCGCCATCGGGAGGCACGCGCACGCAACGCGCAGACCGTCAACGACGGTGAGGCTGGTCGGATCGACGTTGCCGCCGAACACGCCCATCTGGAGCAGCGCAAAGAACCAGACGACGAGGCCGTACAGACCCTGGGTGCCGGGGATGACCTGAAGGATCAGGACTTTGCCGAAGTAAGAGGGATCTTCGCTGAGAAGGCCGGTGCCGGCCTCACCGGCAAGGCCGCAGCCCTTGGCAGAACCGGCGCAGCAGAGACCGCACGCGAGGGACGCCCCCAGGAAACCGATGGCGAGACCGCCGAAGCTCTCAAAGAATGCAGTGATCATTGTTTTACTCCTCCTTGATATCTACATATTTCGTTTGAATTTTCAAAGGACGGAAAGCCTTGCCGCCGTCCCGGTACCACTTGCCGAAGAACTCGAGGAACTGCAGTCGCAGCGTGTGCACGAAGCAGCCGATCAGGTTCAGCGCAAAGTTCAGCGCATGGCCGATGCAGAACACGAGCACGAAGAGAATCGTGCCGCCCACGGTCATGCCGTTGGCGTTGCCGAGCGAGCCGAGCTGGTTGAATACGCTCGCAATAACGCTGCCGGCGAGCATCAGCGCCATCAGACGCGAGTAAGAGAGCAGATCGCCCAGATACCCGGTCGCGCCGTTGTATACCGCGCCGAAAATGCCGGTGATCTTTCCGAAGCCCTTGCCGGTGATGAGCTGTCCGAGCACGAGCATGCCGATGCCGACGAAGAGAACGATCTTCGTTCCGCCGGTCACCATGACGAGAATGCCCGCGATCATTACCCACCAGCACAGATCGTTGAGCAGAGCGTCCGCCCACTCGCCGTCCTTGAGCTTGAGATAGATGCCGATGCCCGTGCCGAGCGCCAGATGGATCGCGCCGAGGCAGATCGCCGCGATGAGGACATACAGCGGGTTGTTGCCCTCGAGCAGGTTGAGCGGCAGATCGATCGCGATGCTGCCGATATGGATCGTGCCGAGGTGCGGTACGATCGACCAGTCCCTGCCGAACCAACCGCCGATGACGGAGACAACGTCGCCGAAGAAGCCGCCGGTCAGGAAGCCTATGATGAATGTGGAAATGCCGCATTCGATCAGCAGCCCCGCGGCGTTTTTCATGCTTCCCTTCGGCTTTGCCTTCCAGAGAAAGAGCAGTCCCGCGATCAGCAATATCAGGCCGTACGCCATATCCGCGAACATGATGCCGAAGAACAGCGCGAAAAACGGCATGATAAAGGGGTTGGGGTCAAGTCCGTTGTACGCCGGGAGAGAATACATCTCCGTGACGATGTTGTACGGACGGGTCAGCGCGTTATTGCGCAGCTGGATGGGGACCTCCTCCGGGTGCTCCGGATCGGGCTCCTCCGTTTCCCAGGCGCAGCAGTATTTCGAGAGAGTCTCGCCGAGCTTTTTCTCCTCCGGCGCGGTGAGCCAGCCTTCAAAATAGAAGGTGCTGTCCGACTGCAGGAGCTTTTCGGCCGTCTCTTCGCGCGCAATGCGCGTCGAGAGCGTGTCCGCGCCGAGCTGCAGCGCGTCGCGGTGCGCCGCGTAGGAGGCAAGCTCTTCGATCTTCTTGGCCGCCTGGGCCGTCAGCTCCTCGCTGCGGCGGAGCGCGGCGTTATAAACCTGCTCCGGCGTTCCGGTGCCCTCCGGCAGAGAAATGGCCGAAAAGCCGAGCGGCCGCAGCGCCGCGGCGATCGCTTCGCGATCCTCCCGGCGGAAGAGCAGCGATACATACTGGCTGGTTTTGTCCTCGGAAACGAGATCAAAGCTGACCTCCAGCTCCGAGAGCGCGGCGTTTACTTCCTCCATGGGGACAGCGGCGGGAAGTGTGCCGAGCTGCATTTCGCAGCTTTGCGTCTCCATGCGCTCAAGCGGGACGTTCAGCGCCGTCCACGGAGTCATGGCCTCCGCCGAGGCGCGTTCCCGGCTTGCGCGGGTGAGAAGGCTGCGCGCCTCCGCATCCAGCGAGAGGATCTCTCCCGCCAGAGCGAGATCGGCGGCCAAAGCGCTCTCGTCGAGCAGCTTGGCGCATTCGACCTCCGGCTTCGGCGTAAGCAGACCCTTTTTGGCAGGGGCGTGCTTGTCCAGCAGCCGCAGCGCGTTGACGATTGTTGTCTGTTCCGAGCGCTTCTGCCAGACCTTTCCGCCGTCCGGACGCCGGAAGGCCGCCAGCTCCTCCCGGTCCGGCCGGCCGGCCGGATCCGACACCTCCACGCAGCCGAGAAGCATCAGCTCACGCAGCAGTTCTTCCTTCTGGGAATGAACGCCGATGAGCCGGAGCTTTTTCATGGCTACAATGCTCATTTATCCGTTCACGATCCTTTCCACGATCCGGTCTGCCGCCTCTTCCAGGCGGTCCTCCGCGTGACTGCGCAGAGAATCCATCTCCTCGCGCGCCGCTTCCCGGATCTTTTCACTTTCCGCAGCGCTCTTTTCCTCTGCGCTCTTCGCGAGAGTCCAGAGCTCTGCCGCAGCTCTTTCTGCGGCTTCCTTCACAGCTGCGGTCCCCTCTCTGTCGGCTTTCGCGGTAATTTCCTTTGCTTTCTGCGCCGCTTCCGCCTTTTTTCGGGCCGCATCCTGTTCCGCCTGCTCTACGGCAAGAATTGCTTCCAGTGCCATTTTTTGAAACACCTCCCGTCAAAGCCAAATTTTCTGACATCGTAAATGTACACCTTTTTTTCATCAAATTCAAGTGATAATGTTGTTAAATTGTCACCCGAAAAGTCTTGTGCGCAGCAGTTTTTCCGTTTTAACCAAATGAAGACTTTTGTGTTTGGGCAAGTTGTATTTTATGCTTGCAAAATTGAGAAGAAACTATATAATATTATATAATAAACAAATTGTGCCCATCGAGCGGGCACAAAAAAGTCCCATTCTGCACCCATAAAAGGAGACTCTTTCATGGCAGAGCGATACACCCGACATATGAACGACCGGCGGGAGGGCCGCCAGCTCTATACGCTTCCCGCCTACGCCCGCATCCAGCCGTACATCCTCCGCCGCCGGAGCGACGCCGCCTGCTTCCTCTCGGACAGCGTGGAAGTCACGGGCGTGGAGAAATGGCTGCGGGAAAAGCGCGCCGGCGGCTGGGCGAACCTTGGCTTTCTGCATCTGATCATCGCGGCTTACGTCCGCACGGTGTCCATGCGTCCGGGCATCAACCGGTTCGTATCCGGACGGCGCATCTATGCCCGCAACGACATTGAAGTCGTTCTCCCCGTCAAGCGCAGCGCCTCCGTCACCGCGACGGAGACGAGCATCAAGGTCCGCTTCGCGCCGACCGACACGGTGTTCGACGTTTACCGCAAACTCACCGAGGCCACGGACGAGGTCCGCGCCGACATTTCCCTGAGCGCCCCGGAAAAGCTCGCCAACACGCTCATGCGCTTCCCCCGCGTTCTGCTGCGCATGGCGATGAGTATTTTCCGTCTGATGGATTATTTTGACTGGCTGCCGCGCACCTGGCTGGATGTCAGCCCGTTCCACGGCAGCGTAACGATGCTCGATCTCGGCAGCTTCGGCGTCCCGCCCGCGGATCCGCACCTTGCCGATTTCGGCAACATGCCCTGCGCCGTTTCGTTCGGCGCGCGGCGCAAGGTGAGCGAGGCGGACGGCACCGCCTCCGGCGTCGAGCGGCACTATGTCGATCTGCGCATCGCCTGTGACGAGCGCATCGCCGACAGCTATTACTTTGCCAGCGCTCTCAAATGCCTGAAATATTTCCTGCGCAACCCCCACCTTCTGGAGCTGGCTCCGGAGTCCGTGGAGGAGGACGTGAACTGATTTTTTCACGAGCGGAAACTTTTTCCGCCCGATTTCCCTCCGCTGCCGGATTTTTCCGCGAAAAATGCTGCGGCGGGGGCTTGCATTTTTCCCGTCTTGTGGCATAATATTATGTTAACAGGTCTATCTGTATTTATAAGGTACATACCGGGAGATACTCCATGAAACGAAAGATCCTTTCTCTGATTCTCTGCTGCGCGCTGCTCTTCTCTCTCGCCGCCTGCGGCAAGACCGAAGCGCCGCAGCCGACGGCAAGCGCCGGAACGGAGACCGCTCCGAACAGCGAAAACCCCGCCGCGGCGGAGGGCATTTCCTATGCCGATGCCTACGCGCAGTACACCGCGATCTACGGCGCGCTGCTCAACGCCGTGCAGCAGCGGCTCGACACGCACGACGCCAGACTCCAGGCCGCGTATCCGGACAGCTACTACATGAACTCCGATTACCTTCTGCTCGTGTACGTTCCGTTCACGACGGCGTATCCGTCGCTCGGGCGCGAGCTGCGCGCCGACAATCTGGACGCAGCGCAGACGTCGCTCCGCGAAACGTTCCCCGACGCCGTGCTCACGATGACCGCGCCGGGACGCTACGAGGCGGCATACACCTATGTGGACAAGACCTCCGGCACGGAGGTGCAGCGCGAGGGCAAATGCCAGTGGGACTGCGACGGGCTGACCGGCGCGATCCGCGTCCGCGCGTACATTGACGGCGAGCTGACCGAGTTCACCGAGTTTGTCCCCCTCGGCGGCAGCCGGTACCTGCTCTACACCGCGACCGACAAGGCGATCGTCGAGTACATCGAGGGGGAGATCACCGCGCTCTGGCACGCCCACCGCATCAGCGAGCCGGCGCAGGGCCTGTTCCCCGGCGACATGCGGCTTATGAGCCTTGCCGAGCAGGACTTCTTCCCCGGTGAGGGCGCTTCCTTCTCCGGCACAGACTGGATCACCGGCGATGCCGACGCGCAGTATGTCATCACGCTGCAAAACGGCGAAATGGTTTATACCGGCAAGATCTCGCAGGATCTCGTTGATCAGGACGGCAACCGCACCGGCATCGTCTGGCAGGACATCGCGCCGATCACGCTTCTTGCGTGAACGGATCGCCCCGTCCATGCGTCATAATTATAGGTAAACCGATACGAACGATTTTCCAAACTACGCGACCCCCGCGCGGGGTCAACGGAGGGAGAAAACTGATATGAAAAAACGCCTTCTTTCCCTGCTGCTGACCGTATGTCTCGTTGCAGCGCTCTTCACCGGTCTCACCGGCACGGCGAATGCCGCCAACGACAAGGTCGTGGGCTATCTTACGAGCTATACTCTCAAAGCGGGCGACACGATCTACGGTGTGTGTGAAGCGAAAAAGATCGACTTCAACGCCAACCTCGCCATGATCGGCAAGATCAACGGCATCACGAACTACAACTACATGATGCCCGGCAAGGTCCTCTGGCTGCCGACGAAGACGGCCACGACTTCGGAGTCGTATTATTCTCTCCTCTCGCACACGCTCGTCGCCGGGGAGACGCCCGCCGCGCTCTGCCAGAGCTACGGCATTGACTACAACGCCAACTACAAGCTGCTCGCCGCGCTCAACAACAATCTCAATGTGTTCATGGCAGGCCAGCAGTTCATTCTGCCTCTGTACGTAACGCCTGCCGGCGCCGCGACGCCGACTCCGGCCCCGACCTCCGGCACCTCCGCCGCGCCGACCGCCACGCCCAAGCCCGGCACGACGCCCGCCCCGACGGCGAACGTTCCCACCGGCGACACGGTGAGCTATTATCTCGCGCAGCACACGCTGCAGTACGGCGAGACCGTTTCCGGCGTCTGCGCCGCGCTCGGCGTGGACTTCTCCTCGAACGATGCGACGATCCGCAAGATCAACAACATCACCAACTACAACTATATGATGCCCGGAAAGGTCATCCTCATCCCGACGAAAACGGTCCCGGGTTCCGGTTCTTACTACAAAATCATGGCGCACAAGATCGTCTCCGGCGACACGCTCTACGCGCTCTGCGCCTCCTACGGACTGGATTACTACGCCTATTCCAAGCTGATCTCTCTGCTCAACCCCAACGCGGCCTATTATAACCTGCTCCCCGGCAACATTCTCTATATGCCGCAGTATGTCGCCGCCTCCACAACGGTGAAGCCCGCCGCAACGCCCGCGCCGGCCGCCTCTGCCGGTACGACGGCCGCCCCGGCTGCGACGCCTGCTCCGAGCGCGTCTGCCGGCACAACGGCTTCCGCCGCGCCGAGCGCCACAGCCGCCGCTTCCGCCAAGCCCACTACGACGCCCAACATCCCCGCCGAGGATACGCTCAGCTATCTCATCATCCCGCACAAGATCCAGGCCGGCGACACCGTCATGAGTATCTGCGATAAATACAAAGTGGACTTCGCTGCGAACGACGCCGCGATCCAGCGCCTGAACCCGAGCGTGAGCTACAGCTACCTGCTCCCCGGCAACATTATCCTCATCCCCTCGACCACGTACCCCTCCTCCGGTCCGTACTACAAGATCATGGCGCACAAGCTCGTCGCAGGCGACACGGTCTACGGTCTCTGCCTCACCTACGGCCTGAGCTATGAGAACAACATCACCTTCCTGCAGCGGCTGAACAACCGCGACAATCTCGCCACGTACTACGTCGGCCAGACGATCTACATGCCGCTCTACGTTGCCGGCTGAGTCTCCAATATCCGACAAGCAAATGCCAAACCGCTGCGTCGGTGCATCAAGCAAATACCAAAAACCGCTGCGTCGGCGCATCTCTTCGGAATGCGTCGGCGCGGTTTTTTTCTTCCGGTCTGGAAGGAATGCATAAAGGACCCCGAGCGAAACTAGCAGATTATTACAAAGAAAGCGAGGTAGGACAGAGTAACCTTCACCCGAGGGGAGGGTTTTTTATTCATGCAATCTTGACAAAAGATTTTCTTTCTGGCTTACTGATTATAGTGAAGCTGACCATTCTAGATAAGCAGCTGAGAAACCCAAAAGGAGAACGGCGTAGGAAGGAAATCTGCACAGCCATTTCCTGCCGGATGGCGGAAGCGGCTCGTCAGCAGACAGTGCTCCGGAGCATATGACGATATCCTCCGGAGACTGGATCATTACAAGGTTCCACCCCCCCGCAGCAGCGTACCCCCTTTCTTTCCCGATATTCGGGCGCACAACAAAGCACATCTCCGCATCCTGCTGCACAGCGAGTCCGTTATTCAAGGCGGCCGGCGGCTCAGAAAACGGGCAGCCGGCACAGACCACGCGCAACTTCAGGAGAACCATGTGTTTCAAGCAACGCAAAAAAGAAGGAGGCATTCTAACATGGGTAAAGGCAAATACACTCTGAGAAGTATCATCGTCCGCTGCGTTGTCATTATGGTCGGCGTCTTCATCACTGCCTACGGCGCCGAAGCGTTTGTTCTGGCCAATCTGGGTTCTGACCCGGTCACAGCGTTTGTACAGGGACTCAGCAAGGTGCTGCCCTTCGTGCATGGCGACTTTGGCATGGCCATGAACGTATTCAACGTCCTCTGCTTCGTCGTCATCCTGATCGTGTACCGGAAGGGCATCGGTGTTGCCACAGTCCTGTACACCTTCACGCTGGGCACCTTCTGCTCCATGATGGAGCCCTGGATCATCGCGCTCATCGGCCCCACTCCCTCTATGGTCACCCGCGTCATTCTGGTCATCACCGGCACGCTGGCTCTGGGCGTCGGCCTTGGCAGCTATCAGGCCGCCGGCTACGGCGCAGGCCCCTCTGACGGCTTCAACCAGTTCATGGCCAAGACCCTGAAGATGAAGCTGAAGTGGTGGCGTATGATCTTCGACGCCATCATGGTGGTGGGCGCTCTGATCATGGGCGGCGTCATCCATGTGGCCACGCTGGTGGGTATGTTCTGCGTCGGCCCCGTTTTGGGTCCCGTGCTGAACAAGCTCTCGCCTCTGGTCAACAAGTGGGCAGGCAACGAAGACCTGACCTACGAAGAAATCTGATATTCCCTGTCGGATCCAACCACAGCCCGGAGCGGCTGTCCGCTCCGGAGAAAAAATTTGCCCCTGCAAAAAATCGAAAAGTTTTAGAAAGGCGGTAATTTACTATGGCTGAAACCATGAAGGGTTATGTGTTTAAAGACGTTAACGATCTTCGTCTGGAGGATCGTCCCATTCCTACCATTCAGGATCCCCGGGACGCCATCGTAAGGGTTGCTCTGTCCTCCATCTGCGCCAGTGACTTCCATATCAAAGTGGGCGCCGTGCCCTCCGCCAACAAGGACATCATTCTGGGTCATGAGTTTGCCGGTGAAGTGGTTGCCGTGGGCGATGCCTGCAAGAAAATCAAGGTGGGTGACCGCGTCGTCGCCAACGTGGAGACCTTCTGCGGCGAGTGCTTCTTCTGTGAACGCGGCTATGTTAACAACTGCGTAGAGGGCGGCTGGTATCTGGGCCACAAGATCGACGGCTGCCAGACGGAGTATGTCCGCGTTCCCATCGCCGACAACGGTCTGGAGCTGATCCCCGACAATCTGACATACAAAGACGTTCTTGCCGTCAGCTGCGTGCTGCCCTCCGGCTATTTTGGCGCGGAGCTTGCTGAGATCAAGGAAGGGGACACCGTGGTGGTTCTCGGCTGCGGCCCCTGCGGCTATACTTCCATGATGAGTGCCCGGCTGTTCAAGCCCGCCCGCATCATCGCGGTGGACCGCCATGACGAGCGCGGCCAGTTCGCGCTGGATCACGGCTGGGCCGATGTGTTCATCAACTCCAAGAAGGAGGACGTAGAGGCCCGCGTCAAGGAGCTGACCGAAGGCCGCGGCGCCGACGCCGTTATCGAGGCCGCCGGTAAGGACGGCACCTTCCAGCTGGCCTGGAAGATCGCCCGTCCCAATGCGGTCATCTCCCTCCTTGCCATGTACGAGGAAGATCAGGTCCTGCCCCTGCCCAGCATGTATGGCAAGAACCTCACCTGGAAATCCGGCGGCGTAGACGCCTGCAAGGATGCTTATCTGGTGCAGCTGATCTCCGAAGGAAAGCTGGATCCCACGCCGTTGTTCAATAAGGAATACACCCTCAATGAAATCGCCCAGGTCTATGAGGACTTTGCTGTCAAACGCGATGGTCTGATCAAACCGGTCATCAAGCCCTACGAGTACTGATCTTCTTTTCTCTCCCCTTTCCCAGTTCTCCAAATACCCCCGCGGGAGCTCGCTGCAAAGCGAGCTTCCGCGGGGGTGTCTTTTACGCGCTACTCCGGTTTTTTTGATTCTGTATCCGCCGTTATCGCGCACGGCCTTTGCGTCCGCACCGCTGCCTGCTCTTCTCCGCCGCCTGTCGGCCGATTTCGACCGTCTGTCGCAAAATAGTGGACGTTTTTTCTCCGATCCCTTATTATATGGCCATGGAAGGAAGGGGATCGGATGAAGATCGAAATCCAAATCGACGAGAGCTGCGACGAGCCGAAGATCGTCGTTATGACACACAGGGTGACCGAGGAAATCAGCGAAATCCTGAAAAAGCTTTCGGAAGATCCGTCCGAAATGCTGGCAGGCTTCCGGGACGAGCGGGCAAGCATACTTGAGCCCAACCAGATTTATCGGGTGTATGCCTCGGGCGGCAAGGTTTATGCCGAAGCGGATGGCGGGCCCTATCTTCTCCGGATGCGGCTGTATGAAGCGGAGCAGCGCCTTGCAGGCCGTTCCTTCGTGCGAATATCAAACGGCGAGATCGTCAATCTGAAAAAGGTTCGGGGGTTTGATCTGAGCTTTGCGGGAACCATCTGTGTTTCTCTCGCAAACGGAACGGTTTCTTATGTTTCCAGGCGGTACGTTTCAAAAATCAAACAACTATTGGGATTGTGAGGCGGTAAAAGTGAAAAAGAAAACTATACGGCGCGGGCTGTTCGGATTACCCATAGGAATTGCCATTGGATTTGTAATAACTCTGATTATTTCTGCCTGCGTTGGGGACGGATCTTTTTATCCTGTCGCGCCGGAGCTCATCGGCGCAATGGGAAACGAACTGAATGCGGTCATTTTGCAGACCGTACTGTGTGCAATTATGGGTGCGGGCTTTGCGGCGGCGTCGGTTATCTGGGAGCTTGATTCCTGGAGCCTTGCAAAGCAGAGCGGCATATACTTTCTGATCATCAGCATCATCACGCTGCCGGTCGCCTACTTTGCGAACTGGATGAAACACTCGCTTGCCGGTGTCCTCTCCTATGTGGGGCTCTTCTCGGCGATCTTTGTTGTTGTCTGGATCTCCCAGTACCTGCTCTGGAAGCGGAATATAAAGAGGATGAACGCCTTCGTCAGCGAGGAGGCCAAGCATCGCCGGAAATGAGCGCGCCTTCGCAAAAAGCTGTGGGAAGCCATCCCTTCACGGATGAGCCTCCCACAGCTTTCTATTGGAATCGATATCAAGCAAAGATCATTCGCCGTTGCCGCGCACGGCCTTGAGCGCCTGCGCGAGCTGATCCGGGCAGGACGTCGGCTTCATGCCGCAGCGGATGCCCTCGAGCCGGTCGATGACTTCGTTCACATCCATGCCCTCGCAGAGCTTCGCAACGCCCTGCGTGTTGCCGCTGCAGCCGCTGATGAACTGCACGTTGTGCACCTTTCCGTCTTCCACCTCGAAGAGGATCTTGCGGGAGCAGGTGCCCCGCGTCGTATATTCGTGTGTCATGTCCTTATCTCCTTATCGAAAAACTAATATGCCTCGCAGAGTTTGTGCCCGCAGGCACAAATGAGTTCCCAATCATTTTCTCCGGCGGCGTGTACGTCGGAGAAAATTCCTCTCGGCTCGCAAACGTGCGAGCGCAGCGAGTGCGCTGCGGCGAGCCGCAGCCTTTTCAAACGAACCCCTCAACGAAGCGGGGTTCGTTTGAGAGCGAAGCTCAAAGCAAGGTGCTGCCGTTGTAGCTGACGATGTTGACATCGGAAACGCCTTCGTTATCGAGCAGCGCTTCGAGCGAATCCATCTGCTTCTGGCTGAGCTTTGCCTCCACGACGAGCTCGGTCTCGGCGAGATTCATCGTGCGGCTCTTGAGCTTATATTTGCCGAGCGTGCCGAGCTTGGAGCGCACCGCGCTCTCCCCCTCCGGCGTATAGCGCATAACGACAAGATACGAGTTGGTGTGCAGCTTCCCGGAGAGCAGATTGAGCGCCAGGAACAGCGCGCCGAGCAGCAGCGCCGCGAGAATGGCAACCGTGATGTACCCCGCGCCGGTGATGATGCCGATAACGATGCTCCAGAACATGAACACCGTGTCCATCGGGTCCTTGATCGCCGTGCGGAAGCGGACGATGGAGAGCGCGCCGACCATGCCGAGCGAGAGCACGACGTTGGAGCGCACCGTCAAAATGGCGAGCGAGGTGACCATCGAGAGCATCACGAGCGAGAGCGCAAAGCTCTTGCTGAAGCTGACGCCGCCGTAGGTCACGCGGTAGATCACCAGCACGAACAGACCCAGTGCAAAGCTCAGCAGGAGCGTCGTGAGCAGCGTGCCGACGGAGATCGCGGTGAATTCCTCAACGAATTTGTTTTTGATGAGATCGGAAATGCTCATTGGTTTTTACCCCTCTTTATTCCAGAATGTCTAAGCATTTGGTGTACTTGGAAACGGCGCAGCGCTGCTTTGTCACGCCCTCGAGCAGCGCGCGGACCGGTGCGGGAAGGAACGCGTCGTACTTGACCTCCAGCACCGCCTCGCCCTCATCGAGCACCGGCACAGTGAGCGCGCGGTCGTCGAAAAGGTTGGTTTTGAACGGCGCGGTGCGAAGCTCCGTGTCGATCGTGACGCGGACGTTGCCCGTCGGATAGACGAACGGATACCGGACGTAATCGACCAGCACTGCGGGCTTCCAGCCGTTCTGCCGAAGCCGGGCAAGCTCCCGTGCGAGCTCTTCGGTATCGCGCAGCTCCTCGCCGCCGGTGAGGAACGCCTCCGCAAGCTCGCGGGAGATACGCACCGATTCCTTGCCGGAGAAGTCGCCGTCCTTGCTCTTCTTTTCGAGCGTGATGCGCGAATCGTCCATGTTGTAAAACCGGATGCGGTACTTGGTGCGTTCCTTTACGCCCGCGATCTTCTCGTGATAGGCGCGGTAGTCGGTATCGTCAAAATAGAGACTGCGGATAAAGTAGCTGCCGTCGGCTCGGACGTGCGGGTCGGGCCGGAGCAGGGCGCGCAGCCGATATTTCAAAAGCTCCGCCTCCCGCAGGGAGATGATGTATTTGATCTCGTGGCGTTTGATCTCTGCCATAGCTCTCCCCCCTTACCCGTTGGCCTTCCCCGGCGTGGGGGAAGCACATTCGCGCCAGTCGGAGCCGATGCGCGCGAGTGAGGCGTCCGGCTCGGTCTGCGTGAGCTCCACGCGGTCGGCGGTGCTGCCGATCGGCGTTGTCAAAATCACGCTCTCGCCCGCGGAGAGGGCAAAGTCCGTGTGCAGCTCGCCCTGCGTCCGGTTTTTGCCGGAGGCGAAAATGATGTAATACTCGCCCGGCGCGAGCGCAATGTCCGGGATCCGCCAGCGTGCCGGCTCCTCCGGATCGTCGGAGAGATACCAGCCGTCGAGCGATACGCTCTCCGTTCCGGCGTTATAAAGTTCGATCCAGTCCGGCGAATCGCCGTCGGCGTCCCGCAAACCAGCTTCGCTGCGGAGGCAGACCTCGGTGATCTGCACCGCAACGTCCCCGAAGCCGCGCGAGGCGGCAAAGGCGGCGTAGCCCTCTTCGGTGTTCGCAAAGCCCGGCGTCGGCCGGTTCGTGACGCACCACTCGCCCGAAACGCGGGCATACGCCGTGTCGTCCGCGAGGAACGGCGTCTGGATGCGGTCAAGCGCATTGCCGTCGGTGTCGGTCAGAATGACGCTCTCTCCGGCCTTGGCGAGCCGGATGGCGGCGTAGTCCGCGCCCTCCGTCCCGTCGCCGGAGCACCAGACGACCGTGAACGCGCCCGGCGCGAGCAGCGTTCCCTCCGGGAACGTGTAGCGCGCCTCGCCCGCCTTGTCGGTGAGGTGCATGCCGGAGAGATCGGCAGTCTCGGAGCCGGTATTTTCGATCTCGACCCAGTCGCAGAGCGCGCCGTTCGGCGCGGTGAAGAGCGTTTCCGCGGCCATGATCTCGCTCAGCCGCAGCGCGCCCGTGCCCTGTCCGGAGGCGGCCAGATACGCGGTGTATCCTTCGTCGGTGTTCGCATAGCCCGGCGTCGGCGCGGCGGAGACGGTAAAGCTGCCGTCGGGCTCCCGCACAATGGACGTGTTCTTCCGGCAGCGGAGCGTTTCGATCTCGTCGAGCACCGTGTTGGCGCTGTTCATCAGCAGAAGCGTTTCCCCGCCGAGCCGCCGCAGCGAAAACGGCGCGTACAGCCCGCCGGATGTCTCCGGGTCGCAGTAGACGACGATGTACCCGTCCGCGGGGATCACCGTCCCGACCGGGAAGGCGTATTTGGCCTGCGTCACGTCGTCCGAAAGGCGGTAGCCGGAAACGTTGAAGGGCTTATTGGACGTATTGTGTATCTCGATCCAGTCGCAGATGCGCCCGTCAGCGTTCGGATACGCCGTGTTCGCGCTCATATATTCACTGATGCGCAGCGGGTGCTCCCCGCTCTGCACGCGGTCGCTGCCCGCGCCGCGCGAGAGCAGCAGTGCCGCGGCCAGCACCAGCGCGAACACCGCGAGCGAGGCGATGAGGATCGCGATCTTTGTTTTCTTTTTCACCGGAACCATAGCCGTGCTCCATTCAAAGAAAGAACTGTCATTCAAGTTGGATTTTACCCTATTTCTCCGCCGTTTTCAACCCCTCGGCGTTTATACGATCTGGAAGAGATAGAATTTCAGATAATCCGTCTCCGGCACGCCCCAGAGGATCGGGTGGTCGGGACTCTGCTGCCGCGCCTCGATCTGGCGGAGCTGTACGCTCGCGTCGCGCGCCGCGTCCGCCAGCATGGCGCGGAAAAGCGTGTCGGTCATAAAGTGCGAGCACGAGCACGTTGCCAGATACCCGCCCCGCGGCAATATCTGCATGGCGCGGCGGTTGATCTCCCGGTAGCCGCGCCGCGCGTTTTCAACCGTCGCGCCGCTTTTCGTAAAGGCGGGCGGGTCGAGGATGATGTAATCCCACGGCTTTTCGCCGCTCTTTCCGAGCTCCGTGAGAAGCTCGAACACGTCCGCCTGCCGGAACTCCATGCGCCCTTCGAGCCCGTTTCTCTCGGCATTGCGCCGCGCCTGTTCGAGTGCGGACGCGGACACGTCCACCGCCGTGACGCTCTCCGCGCCGCCGGCCGCGCAGTGGAGCGCGAATGCGCCGGTGTGCGTGAAGCAGTCGAGCACGCGCCGCCCACGGGCCAGCCGTCCCGCCGCCGCGCGGTTATATTTCTGGTCAAGGAAATAGCCGGTCTTCTGGCCGTTTATATAGTCCACGTCGAAATAGATGCCGTTTTCGCAGATCTCCGCGTGGCCGGAGGGGTTTGTCTCCAGACCGGGCGCGGCATACGGCCCCTTGCCGCAGGCCATGCCCTCCTTTTCGCGGATGAGTGATTCGTTGCGCTCATAGATGCACGACACGTTCACGCCGAGCGCCGCAAGCTCCTCGCGCAGCAGCGCATAGAGCATCGCGCGCCGCTGCTCGATGCCGAGCGAGAGCACCTCGCTCACGAGCACGTCGCCGTAGCGGTCCACCGTCCAGCCGGGGAAGCCGTCCGCCTCGCCGAAGATAAGGCGGCAGGCGGCAAAGTCCTCGCCCATGACCTGCTGCCGGTAGGCGAGCGCATACCGGATACGGCGGCGGAAAAACGCCTCGTCCATTTTGTCGTTCGTGTTGCGCGAGAGAATGCGCACGCGGATGAGCGAGCGGCCGTTATAGAACCCCGCTCCCTGCCAGCGGCCCTTTTCGGTATATACGTCCACGATCTCCCCGTCCGGGCAGGGGCTTTCTTTCGTGAGCACCTCCCCGGCGAACACCCAGGGATGCCCGCCGCGCAGAGCGCGCGCGGCCTTTTCCGTGACGGTAACGCTTGCAAACGGTCTTTCCATCGTCTGTCCTCCTGTGTGATAACGGGTTATTATACAATATAATTTCTCGTTTGGCGAGAGAAAGTTGCGGCGTATGAAAGAATAAGCCGCTGGACATCGATCCGATATCCAACGGCTTATCCTTTGTAAAAAAGAGGAGAAAGAGAAGAAGAAAAAGAGAAACATGAAACAGGCGGTTTCTTGCGAAGTTTCCACCAGAGCATCTGTAATTGAACATAATCCCCATTACGTTCTAATAACAAACACATTTTTATTGGTTCGCCCTTTTCGGTTCATATACTACCACGTTTCGTCAAATAACGCAACCATTTCTTTATTAATGTTTTGTGAACTTTCCCGCCGTGCGCCGGAGCTTGACAGCGTTTTTTCCGCGCTTTATTATTATAGTGTATCTTCTCCCCGAAAGGCAGGGCAAAGCATGACGAACATTCTCGTCGTTGAAGACAACGCCGGGCTTCGGCGGCTGATCGGCATCCATCTCCGCCGCGCCGGATATGAGGTATCGGAGGCCGCCGACGGGCAGGCGGCGCTCGATCTTTTGGAGCACAGCCGCGTGCATCTCATCATCACCGACGTGATGATGCCCCGGCTCGACGGCTACGGGCTCATCCGCGAACTGCGCGAAGCGGGCGACACGACGCCGGTGCTGATGGTAACGGTAAAGGACTCCTTTGACGATATGCGCACCGGCTTTCACGCCGGGGCGGACGACTATCTCACAAAGCCCGTGAATTTTGAGGAGCTGCTGCTGCGCGTGGGGGCGCTGCTGCGCCGCTGCGGCATCCAGCACTCCGGCGAGATCGCCGTGGGCGGGTGCACGCTGCACGCCGACACGCTGCTCGTCACCGGAGAGGGGTTCTCCTATGAGCTGCGCCCGCGGGAGTTTGCGCTGCTGCAAACGCTGCTCGCCGCGCCCACGAAGATCTTCACGCGCCAGATGCTCATGGATGAGCTCTGGGGGTACGACAGCGAGTCTGACCCGCGCACCGTGGACACGCACATCCGCCGTCTGCGCGAAAAGCTCGCCGGCGTGCCGGATTTTGAGATCCAGACCGTCCGCGGTCTCGGCTACCGGGCGGTGATCCGATGAGGCGCGTCCGCTCGCGGCTGACGATCCTCCTGCTGATCCTCGTGATCGTCACGTCGCTTTTCTCTCTCACCTTCGGCGCACTCGTGCGAAACGGCATCATCTTCCAGCAGCGCGACAACATACGCTATCTTGTTTTCGGCTACGCCGCCAAGGACATACTGCTTCTGCTCGTCGCCGTGGCGGCCGTCGCGGTGCTCATCACGGTCACATCCCGCTCGACGACGAATCCCATCCGCGAGCTCTCCCGCGCCGCGCGCGAGATCGCCGGGGGCAATTACGACGTCACCGTGCCGGAGCGCGACCGCGTGGAGGAATTCGGCGAGCTTGAGCGCAACTTCAATCTTATGACGGCGGAGCTCCGTTCCAACGAATATCTGCGCAAGGACTTCATTTCGAGCGTATCCCACCAGCTCAAAACGCCGCTCTCCATTCTCAACGGCTATGCCCAGCTTCTCGCCGAAGGCGGTCTTTCCGAGACCGAGGAGCACGAGTACAGCCAGTACATCGCGCAGGAGTCTGACCGGCTCGTCGGGCTCATCGATGACATGCTGCGCCTCTCGCGCATCGACCACCGGGAGATCCATCGAAAGGCGGAGATCTTCCCGCTCGGCGAGCAGCTCCGGCGCGCCGTACTGCAGCTCGAGCCGCGCTGGACGGAGGCCGGGCTTTCCGTCTCCGCCGACATTCCGGATCTCGACTACGTCGGCGACAGCGAGCTTCTCTATCAGGTATGGGTGAATCTGCTGGAAAACGCCGTGAAGTTCACGCCCCCCGGCGGGCGCATCGGCATCTGTCTTGCCGCCGCAGCGGATACCGTCACCGTGACGGTGTGGGACACCGGCTGCGGCATGGACGCGGAAACGCTCCCGCGCATTTTTGAGCAGTTCTATCAGGGCGACACCGACCGCCGCGCCGACGGCTGCGGGCTGGGTCTCACGCTCTGCAAGCGCATCGTGGAGCAGCACGGCGGAACGATCTCCGCGGAGAGCCGTCCCGGAGAGGGCAGCCGCTTCAGCGTCTCGCTGCCGGCAAAGGCCGCAAAATTCATGTAAAGAGACTCCATAGCAGGGGAATGTTTAACGTTAAGTTCACATTCCCCTGCTATGTTAATATCCAGATTTTTATATGTTAGCGAGGCAACACCGTGAAAGCTATCAATCCCGGACACTTTCTTCTGACCTGCCGGCTGGACAACTGGGTGCATCTGCTGGAAGAGAACCACTTCCATATCGCCCGCGACCGGCTGCCGCAGGCGCTGTACATTTCCGCAACGGCGCTCGCGCTCGCGCCCGCGGCGGCGGCGGAATCGCTCATTTACCGCAAGCGCATCCGTGAAACGAAGATCGAAAAGGATCCGATCTTCATTCTCGGCCACTGGCGCAGCGGCACAACGTATCTGCAGAACGTCCTCTCGCGCGACGAGCAGTTCGGCTGGTTCGATCCCGTGAACACGATCGGCCTGCCCTACTCGCTGCTGCTCGGCCGGCTCATCCAGCCGCCGATCGAAAAGGGCATCCAGAACGGCCGCCCGCAGGATAACGTGCAGTACTCGCTCGATCTCCCGATGGAGGAGACGTTCGGCGTGCTGACGATCTCGCCGTATTCGATCATCCACATGATTGCGTTCCCCGAAAATTATAAAAAGTACATCGAAGGCGCGTTCGTGAGCGACCTTCCCGTGGAGGAACTGCGCAAATGGGAGCGCAGCTACGATTACGCCGTCCGCAAGCTCACCTACATCAAAAAGGGCAAGCAGCTCATTCTCAAAAGCCCGGACAACACCGCGCGCATCCGCGAGCTGTGGGGCATGTATCCGGACGCGCGGTTCATCAACATCCACCGCGACCCCTACAAGACCGTCCGCTCCACGATCCACATGTTCCGCACCGAGATGGACTCGCTCCGGCTGACCGAAGAGCCGGATAACATCGACGAGCTCATCGAAAACACGGTCATCGATATTTTCGAGCGCATGTACCGCGAGCTTTTCGAGCTTGAGGGCTTTTTCCCGAAGAACCGGTACGTAGACATCGCGTACACCGATTTCTGCCGCGCCCCGGTCGATACGCTGCGGGATATTTACCGGCGTCTGGAGCTCTCCGGCTTTGAGGCGGCCGCGCCGCGCTTTCATGCGTATGTCGATTCGCAGCGCGGATACCAGAAGAATAAATTCGACATTTCGCCCCGGCTCGTGCGCAAGATCAACGCGAAGCTGGGCTTCTACATGGAACACTACGGCTACGAAATGCGGGAGGTTGAGGAAGAATGAGAGATCATCTCGATAAACTGGAAAGCAAAAGCGTGCACATCCTGCGCGAGGCTTACGCCGCGTTCGGCAATCTCTGCATGCTCTGGAGCATCGGCAAGGACTCCACGGTCCTTCTCTGGCTCGCGCGCAAGGCGTTTTACGGCCACGTCCCCTTCCCGCTCGTCCACATCGACACACATTATAAAATTCCCGAAATGATCGAGTACCGCGACAAGCTCGCCATGGAGTACGGTCTTTACATGGTCTATGGTGAGAACCGCGAAGCGCTTGAAAACCACGAAACGTTCCCGGACGGGAAGTGCTCGCGCGTTGAGTGCTGCCGCCGGCTCAAAACCGAGGCGCTCACCCACACGCTCGACGGCACCTGGCCGCGCTACCGGCTCAATCTTCAGACCGGGAAATACGAGCGCGACACGAACACCGACGCCTACACCGGCGTCATCGTCGGCGCGCGCGCCGATGAAGAGGGCTCGCGCAGCAAGGAACGCTATTTCTCCCCGCGCGACAAGCACAACGACTGGGATCTGGACGACCAGCCGCCCGAGTTCTGGAACCAGTTCAAAACCGACTTTGCCCCCGGCACGCATGTGCGCATCCATCCCCTGCTCGACTGGACGGAGCTGAATGTCTGGGAATACATCGAGCGCGAGCACATCCCCACCGTGTCGCTCTACTATAACCAGGGCGACGGCACGCGCTACCGCTCGCTCGGCTGCGCGCCGTGCACAAAGCCGATCCGGTCCGAGAGCCGGAACGTTCACGAGATCATTGAGGAGCTGCGCACCGGCGCTCTTTCCAACATTGCCGAGCGCAGCGGCCGTGCCCAGGACGCCGAGGACGGCGGCGGGCTCGAAACGCTTCGCCGGGGAGGGTACATGTAATGGAAGAAACAAGAAACGTCTGGGAAAACGAGGAGCTTTTGAATATCGTCACCGTCGGCCACGTCGATCACGGCAAATCCACCGTGATCGGCCGTCTCCTCGCCGACGCCGGAGCGCTGCCGAAGGGCAAGCTCGAATCCATACGGGAAAACTGCCGCCGCAACTCGAAGCCGTTCGAGTACGCCTTCCTGCTCGACGCGCTGCACAACGAGCAGGATCAGGGCATCACGATCGACACGGCGCGCTGCTTCTTCAAGTCTGACAAGCGCCGGTACATCATCATCGACGCGCCCGGCCACATTGAATTTCTCAAAAACATGGTCACCGGCGCTTCCCGCGCCGAGGCCGCGCTCATGGTGATCGACGCCGCGCGCGGCGTGGAGGAAAACACCCGCCGTCACGGGTACTTTCTCTCCATGCTCGGCATCCGCCAGGTGGCGGTGCTCGTGAACAAAATGGATCTCGTCGGCTATTCCGAGGAGGTCTACCGCTCCATCGTCACGGAATTCACCGAATTTCTCGCCAAAATCAACATCTCGCCCGCGGCGTTCATCCCCGTGAGCGGCATGGAGGGCGATAACATCGCCATCCGCAGCGAGCGCACGCCGTGGTACTTCGGCCCCACGGTGCTCGAGCAGATGGACGCTTTTGTCCCCGTGCCGAGCCCGGAAAACCGCCCGCTGCGCATGCCGGTGCAGGGCGTTTATAAATTCACCGAGGGCGGCGACGAGCGCCGCATCGTGGCCGGAACGCTCGAGGCCGGAAGTCTCCGCGCGGGCGATAAGATCGTATTCTACCCCTCCGGGAAGAAAACGACGGTCGCCTCGCTCGAGGTGTTCTCCGCGCCCACGCCGGAGAAGTTCATCGCCGGGGACGCCGCCGGCTTTACGATGACCGAGCAGATCTTCGTCCGCCGCGGCGAGATCGCGTGCTTGGAGAGCGAAGAAGCCCCCTTCGTCGGCGTGCGGCTGCGCGCGAACGTGTTCTGGCTCGGCAAGGAGCCGCTGCGTCCCGGCAAGCGCTATTTCTTCAAGTGCGGCACTGCCAAGGTGGAAGCGCGGCTCGAGAGCATCCTCCGCGTCGTGGACGCCTCGGAGCTGGACAGTCTGGAGCGCAGCGAGGTGCAGAAAAACGAAGTCGCCGAAGTGATCCTCCGGCTCGACCGTCCGACAGCGTTCGACACCGCCGACTCCGGCTGCGACGGCACGCGCCGGTTCGTTATCGTGGACGATTACGAGATCGCGGGCGGCGGCATCGTCACTGAGGCGCTGCTCTCCGAGGATTACGATAAGCGCAACATCCGCTGGTCGGCCGAGGCCATGACCGGCGCCGAGCGCGAGCAGCTCACCGGGCGGCGCGGGCTCGTCGTATGGATGACCGGGCTTTCCGGCTCCGGCAAAACGACGATCGCGCAGGAGGTCGAGCGGCGGCTCTGCGAAAAGGGCGTTGCCGCCTACATGCTCGACGGCGACAAGCTGCGCCGCGGTCTCTGCGGCGATCTCGGCTTCTCGGACGACGACCGGATCGAAAACATCCGCCGCGCCGCCGAGGTCGCGGGGCTCTTCCGCGACGCGGGGCTCGTGACGCTCTGCACGTTCATCTCCCCGTTCGCCGCCGGGCGCGCCGAGGCGCGCCGCATCGCCGACGGGCGCTTTCTCGAAGTCTGGGTGCGGGCCGGTCTGGAGACCTGCAAGGCGCGCGACCCGAAAAAGCTCTATCAGAAAGCTCTCGAGGGAAAGATCCGTTCGTTCACGGGCATAGACTCTCCGTATGAGGAGCCGACCGACGCCGAGCTTGTGCTGAATACCGAGGTTCTCAGCGAAGAAGAATGCGTCAACCGGCTCACCGATGCCGTTTTTGACTATCTGGAAGGCGGAGACACACTGTGAACTGGGGTAAATTTCTTCTTTTCATCGTCATCGGCTTCGCCGCGCAGATCATCGACGGCACGCTCGGCATGGCCTACGGCGTGAGCTGCCGGACGTTTCTCAAAACCGTAGCGGGGCTTCCCTCCGCGCTCGCGAGCGCGGTCGTCCATGTGGCGGAGGTCCCGACGACGCTCGCGTCCGGTCTCTCCCATATCAAGCTCAAGAACGTGGATAAGTCGCTCTTTTTCCATCTGGCCATCCCCGGTGTGATCGGCGGCGTGGCGGGCGCGTGGTTCCTCTCGAGCGCCGGCGACGCGCTCGAGCCGTTCATCGACGCCTATCTCATCATCATGGGCGTCGTTATTCTGCGCAAGGCGTTCCTGAAAAGCCAGAAGGAGCGCCACATCGGAAAGGGCATTTACCCGCTCGGTCTCGCCGGAGGCTTTCTTGACGCCACCGGCGGCGGAGGCTGGGGCCCGGTCGTAACGTCTACGATGCTCGCCGTCGGCCACGACGTGAAAAAGACGATCGGCACGGTGAATACCGCCGAATTTCTCGTAACGCTCGCGGAGACAACCACGTTCGTCGTTCTCATCCGCGATTTTACGTCCTACTGGCAGACGATCCTCGGTCTCATCATCGGCGGGGTGTGCGCAGCTCCCCTCGCGGCGTGGATCTGCAAGAAGATCCCCGTCCGCCCGCTGCTCGCCGTCGTCGGCATCCTCATCATCGTGCTCAATTTTTACAGTCTCCTTCACTATCTGGCTGTATTTTAAAAAGGCGGTATCACCATGACACAGATCTCCGCGCAGCAGCGCTTCGCCTCCGTCCGCGCCCGGCTCATGGAGCTTGGGCTTTGGGACGCTGATTCGCTCGTGATGACCGCGCCCGGCGCCGTATGCAGCGCCGCCGGAGAGCCGGTCGAAGCGGCGCTGTTCTCCGCCGTTTCCGCGCCCATGGCGGTTTTGACCGCCGGGCGGTACGCCCGCGAATTTTCCAAAGCTCCTCACGCGCTTTGCGCCGAGACCGACGACGCCGCGCAGATGTTCGGCGTGTGCGTGCCGGTAAGAAGTGCGCCGCGGCGCGGCGATACCGCGTGCATCGTTCCGAACCGCGGCTTTGTCGTGACGGCGCGGTTTGAAAACGAGCTCATCGCCGCGTGTATCCTGCTCGAAAAGCTGTGCATGACGGCGCGGCTCTCCCCTCGCATCGGGACGCCGAAGCCGCTCGCCGCGCCGCTCTGCCTTATAGAGCACGCGGTCTATACGAAAAAATACTCCCGTCCGTCGCTCGCCGCGGCGCAGGGGGAAGAAGCCGCGCCGGTGGCACTGGACGTTTCCGATCTCGCGCTGCGCGAGTCGGTCATTGCCTACGGGAAAAAGCTCGTGGAAAACCGCCTCATTCAGGCGACGTGGGGAAACGTCTCGGCGCGTATCGATGCCGATCGCTTTCTCATCACGCCGTCCGGCGTGGACTATGACCGCATCCGTCCGGAGGATATTGTGGAGATCCGCATTGCCGACGGCAGCTTTGCCGCTGGGCAGCGCCCTTCCAGCGAGCGGGAGATGCACCGGCGCATCTATGCCGCGCGCGGCGACGTGCGCGCCGTGATCCACACGCACTCCGCGGCGCTGCAGACGTTCGCCGCGTGCCGGGAGAGCCTGCGCACGCCGGAGATCGATGCCCCCTGCGCCGCCTACGGCGTGAGCGGCTCGAAGAAGCTCGCGGAGAGCGCGTCCGAGGGGCTGCGCTCTCACGATCTCTGCATCATGGCAAATCACGGCTTTACCGCGGTGGCAGCGGATCTTGAAACGGCGCTCTCTCGCGCCGTCGCCGCCGAAGAGGCCGCAAAGCGGATACTGGAATCGGAATAAAAATCGGCAGCGCTGCATTCTGCGGCGCTGCCGAAAATATAGGAGGGCGGAACATGGGAGAACATTTTGCGCGGGGCCGGTCGGCGGAGATATTCCGCACGGAGGACGGGAAGATCTTAAAGCTCTTTTTCCCCGACTATCCGAGGGAGTATGCCGAAAAGGAATACAAAAACACGAAGATTGCCGCATCTCTCGGCTGCACGGGGATGCAGGTCTACGATATGGTCGAGCGCGGCGGACGCTTCGGCTTCGTGATGGACTGCATTGACGGCGTTTCGCAAAACGACATGCCGGGGAAAAAGCCGGCGTATCTTTTTGAGGCCGGCAGAGACCTTGCCCGCTGTCACGTCCGCGTGCAGAAGGCGCACACGCGCGAGCTTGACGACGTGCGCGAGGTATGTCTCGGTATTCTCGGCGAGGACTGTATGGCGTTTCTGACACCGGAGGAAAAATCGCGCGCCGCCGGATATCTCCGCTCTCTCCCGGATGACGACACGGTGCTCCATCTCGACTTTCACACCGGCAATGTTCTCGTGGACAAGTCCGACGAGTGCAAGATCATCGACTGGATGACCGCCGCGCGCGGCAATCGCGCCGTGGAGGAAGCGCTCATGGAGTTCTTTTTCTCGGAGGCCGAACTGTTCCCGGAGGCGAGCAAAGCAAAAATTGCCCTCTTTTCCGCCATCCGCGGCTCCATCGGGAAGGGCTTTTTCAAGGAGTACCAGAAGCTCTCGCCGCTTTCTGCGGAGGAGATCGACCGCTACCGTCTCGCGGCGCTCATCCTGCGCCGTCACTGGAACATCGCGTTTGAAGAGGCGTATCTCACAAAAACCATCCGCGCGCTGATCGAAAAATACGGTGCGGAAGAAAAGGAGACGATCGAATGAAAGTCGTATGCATCTGTGACGCCGGTGTACCGGAAATGCTCATGCAGTACATGAAAAAGCTCCCCGGGTGCGACGTGACGCTCTATACCGAAAAGACGCTCACGGACATCAAGTCCCTCACGACGTGCGAGCGTACCGCCGAGCTTCGCGGCGCGGAGGCGTGCCCTGTGAGCGCGGAAATGCTGGAAGCCGTGCGCGAGGCGGAGATCCTTGTAACGCACGTTGCGCCCGTGAACCGTGCGGTGCTCGACGCCGCGCCGAACGTGAAGATCGTCGGCGTGCTGCGCACCGGCACGGAAAATGTCAATCTCGACCTCTGCCGCGAGCGCGGCATCGCCGTATACAACGCCGAGGGGCGCAACTCCACCGCCGTCGCCGATCTCGTCGTGGCGCTCATGCTCTGCGAAATGCGCAACATCGCCCGCGCCCACGGCGCGCTCGTGCAGGGCAAATGGGTCAAAATGTTCCCGAATATCATGATGAACCGCGATATGTGCCGCTGCACCGTCGGCATCATCGGCGTCGGCAAGATCGGCACGATGGTCGCCGCGCGGCTCAAGGGCTTCGGCTGCCGCATTCTCGGCTGCGATATTTTCCTCTCCCCCGAGGAGATTGAAAAGCGCGGCTGCAAGCCGGTATCAAAGGAAGAGCTGCTGCGGCAGTCTGACTTCATTACCATCCACATGCGCCACGAGGCCGGGCAGAGCGCCCTTATCGGCGCGGACGAGCTTGCCATGATGAAGAAGAACGCCATTCTCGTCAACTGCGCCCGCGCAGGGCTCGTGGACACAGCGGCGCTCGTCGAGGCGCTGCGCGCCCACCGCATCGGCGGCGCGGCGATCGACGTGTTCGACGAAGAGCCGCTCTCGCCGGACTCTCCCCTGCTCACGCTCGACAACGTCACGCTCACGCCGCACATTGCCGGCACGACTGTAGACGCCTTTGCCAATTCCGTGGAGATCATGCTCCGCCAGCTCTCACTCATTCTCGCCGGCAAGGACGCGCCCAACCGCGTCGTCTGACCGCCGCCCATACGCAACAAAACCGCCGAAGGAAAAATCCTTCGGCGGTTTTGCGTATGCGGTTTTCAGCTGTTTATGATCCGCTCCGTGGCGGCGCGGGCATGGGCAACGATGTCCTCCGGCGATTCGCCGACGTGGTAAACGCCGTTCTCATAGAGGATCTTGCCGTTTACCATCGTGAGGAGCACGTTTGAGTTCGAGCCGCTGTAAACAAGGTTTTTCACGGTGTTGTGCTCGGGCTGCATGTTTGCCTGGTGCAGGTCGATCACGACGAGATCGGCGAGCTTGCCGGGGGCGATGCAGTCGGCGTCGATGCGCATGGCGCGCGCGCCCGTGGAGCACGCGGCGCGGAGAATTTCGCGCGCGTCGCACGAGGCGGCGTCCTCCTCCCGGAGCTTCTGCAGCACCGCGGCGAGGTACATTTCGCGGAACATGTTGAGCGCGTTGTTGCTCGCCGGACCGTCCGTGCCGATGGCAAGAGGGATCTTCCGGCGGAGAAATTCGCTCACCGGCGCGATCCCGCTCGCGAGCTTCGCGTTCGAGGCCGGGCACGTCACGGCGTACAGCCCGCGGCGGGCAAAAATGTCCATGTCGGTCTCATCGAGCCACACACAGTGGAACCCGCCGCCGCCGTGCTCAAAGAGGCCGTTCTCCTCGAAAAGCTGCGTCGGCGTGAGGCCGTGGCGCTCGATGCATTCCTCCACCTCGCGCTTCGTCTCCGAATTGTGGGTGAAAAACGGCATTTTGTACTCGTCCAGGAGCATTTTCATAAACATGAGCAGATCGAGATTGGCCGTATACTCGGCGTGGATGCCGGGGATGTAGGAGATGAGCGGGTGGAGATTGTTGAACTTGATCGTGTCCATCTCGCCGACCGTCCAGTCGTCCCCCGCGGCGAGCGCGCCGCAGAGCACCATGCGGAAGCCGCAGTCAATAGACGCCTGCGCGAAAGCGTCGCGCTTATAGTACATGTCGAACGCGCTCGTGATGCCGCCCTTGAGATATTCGAGAATCGCGAGCTTCGTGAGAGCGTAAATATCGTCCGGCGTGAGCTTGGCCTCCAGCGGGAACACCTTGTCGAAAAGCCAGCTCTGCAGCGGCAGATCGTCGGCGTAGGAGCGCAGGAACGTCATCGCGCTGTGCGCGTGGGCGTTCTTGAAGCCGGGCATCAGGAGGTTGCCCTTGAGGTCGATCTCGCGCTCAAACGGCGGGTGCGCGCCGATGGCAGGCCCGACATAGAGGATCATCGATTCCTCGACCCAGACCTCCCAGTCGGAGATCTCAAATCCGCCGCTGAGCGAAAGGAGCTTGCCGTTATAAAAGCGGATCATGCCTTCTCCTCCGCATGCATGGCGGCGATGGAATCCCACATGAGCTTTTTGAACTTCGGCGCGGCGGCGTTGGCCGCTTCGATGACCTCGTCGCCGTCAAGCGGGCGGTCGGAGAGACCGGCGGCGAGATTTGCCACGCACGAAACGCCGCACACGCGCATACCGGCGTGGTTGGCCGCAATGACCTCCACGACCGTGGACATGCCCACGGCGTCCGCGCCCATCGCGCGGGAGGCGCGGATATCGGCGGGCGACTCGTAGCTCGGGCCGGTGAACTGGATATACACGCCCTCCTTGAGATCGATGCCGTCCTTCTTCGCCGTTTCGCGCAGAATGGCGCGCAGGCCCTTATCGTAGGCGTTCGACATATCCGGGAAGCGGACGCCGAGCTCGTCGATGTTCGCGCCGATGAGCGGGTTGGGGATGAGCGCGCTGATGTGATCGGTGATGCTCATAAGCGTTCCGGCGGTGAGATCGCCGCGGATGCCGCCCGAGGCGTTCGTGACGAAGAGGATCTTCGCGCCCATGGCCTTCATAAGGCGCACGGGCAGCACAACGTCGTGCGGCGTGTAGCCTTCGTAGAGGTGCACGCGTCCCTGCATGACGACGACGGGCGTTTCCTCCACATAGCCGAACACGAACCGTCCGGCGTGGCCGGGCGCGGTGGACACCGGGAAACCGGGGATCTCGCTGTACGGCACAACGGCGGTCTGCTTCACCATGTCGGCAAAGCCGCCGAGACCGGAGCCGAGCACGACGGCGACCTCCGGAACAAAGTCGGTGTGGCGCCGCACCGCGGCGAGACAGTTCTGGATGCGTTCCATTTCGGGATGCATAAAAGAGCCTCCTTATGTTGTTATTCTCTGTTGTTTATTCTTCGGTGAGATCGGCGAACTGCGCGCCGATATAGCCTGCCAGAGCTTCGGGATCGATCCCGATCTGCGCGCCGAGCCGTCCGGCGCTGCAGAAAAAGGCGTCCGTCAAAAGCGCCGTTTCGTCGATCCATGTGGGAAACGGTTTTTTCATCCCCACCGGGGAGCAGCCGCCGTGGACATAGCCGGTGAGCGGCAGCAGCTTTTTCTGCGGCAGCATGGCGATGCTCTTCACGCCCGCCGCCTTCGCCGCTTTTTTGAGCGAGAGCGTTTCCGGCGCGGGGATGACGAACACGAAGTGTTCGCCGGTATTCGCCTCCGCCACAAGCGTTTTGAAAACGCACTCCGCGCTCTGGCCGAGCGCGGCGGCCACCTCCGTGCCGGAGGCGAGCGAGGCGTCGTAATAACGCGGCGTATACGCAATGCCCGCCTGATCGAGCAGACGCATCACGTTCGTTTTTTCGTTTGCCTTATCCGATTTTGCCATGAAAGTATTCCTCGATTTGTTCACGGGAAGCAAAAAGGCTCCCCTGGATCATGCCCGACGCGCCGCCGCCCCGTCCGGAGAGCGCGGCGTTGATGCTTCGCGCCGCGGCGCGAAGGTCGACCGTTTCCGACGCCATCACATACCGGTATCCCCCGTCCTCCGCGCAGAACGCGGCGCAGACGCCTGTGCAGCGCGTCTTTCCTCCCTCGGCAAGGGCGCGCAGCGCGGCGGGCGAAAGGCTCTCTTCAAAAAAGAGCAGATTTCCCTCGCACGGCTCCGTTGCGGCGAGCCGCGCCTCGACATACCGCCGCTCCGCGGCGGCACGGGCGTACTTCTCCGCTTCCAGCTCGCCGAGCACGCGCTCGGCGGCGGCGCAAAGGGCGTTCTGCGGCGCGGAAAAGAGACGGGAGAGCGCTTCGGTCTCGGCGGCGCAGAGCGCGGCGTCCTCATAGGCCGCGCGCCCGGCGAGCATCGTAAAGCGCACGCCGCCGCGGTGACGCATCCGGTCCTTCAAGCGGATGAGGCCGATCTCGCCGGTGAAGCTCACATGCGGCGCGCAGCACGCGCAAAGATCCACCCCCGGCACCTCCACGATGCGCACCGGCATCGCGAGCGCCTTTTTCTGCCGGAACGGCATCGCCGCAAGCTCTTCCTCCGTTGGCCAGAGGATGTTTATCGGAAGGTTTTTCCACACGTCCTCGTTTGCAAGCCGTTCGAGCTGCAAAAGCTGCGCCGCGTCGATCTCGCGGTCAAAGTCGATCGTCGCGCCGTGCTCGTCCATGTGGAAGCCGATGTTCTCGCAGCCCCAGAGCGTGTGCGCATGGCCGGACACCAGATGCTCGGCCGAGTGGATCTGCATGCGCGCGAAGCGCGTTTCCCCGTCAAGCTCGCCCGTCACTTCCGTGCCGGGGACGAGCGGAGCGTCGCAGAAATGGACGATCTCGCCCTTTTCCTCGCGCGTATCCGTCACGCGCACGCCGCCGAGCGCGCCGGTATCGCCGCCCTGTCCGCCGCCCTCAGGGAAGAAGGCGGTGCGGTCGAGCGTTACGGCAAAGAGGCCGCCGCGCCCTTCGCACGATAAGACGCGCGCGGTGAATTTTCGCATATGCGCGTCGGCGTAAAACAGTTTTTCGGTCATGGGATCAGAACTTAAAGAGATTCAGCCCGGTCACATCGTCCTTGAAGCGGTCCACCGCGCCGTCGATCACGCGGATGACCATCTCGCACGTCGCGCTCACGCGCGCGGCGTTGAGATGCCCGCCGACGACCGCGCCGGACTCGTTCGCGGCGCTCATGTGCAGATGGCTGTAGTATTCGCCGTTCATCGTGTTCACCGTGCCGGTCAGCGACACGATCTCGTGCGCGCCGGTGAACGTGAGCGCGTGGTACTGATGCTCGTCCACGTTGTATACGCCGACGGTGAACTCGTCCGTCGCGCCGAGCGCCTCAACGCTCGCCAGGCGGATATTTTCCTTTTCGCACAGCGCGCGAAGCTGCGCCGTGATCTCCTCGCCGCGGTCGAAGCGCGCGACGATCGTATTTCCAAAACGCCGGTAGTCCATAGTTTGTATCTCCCTTGCATGGGATGTATCTGTATTATAGCCGCTCGGCGAGCGTAAATCAAGGTTGTCAAGGCTCGGTCCATCGCGTATAATATCCGGAGAAACGAAAGGATCGGCCTATGGAAAACTTTTCCCGTCCGCTGGTGGACTGGTACAAAAAAGAGGCGCGCCCTCTCCCCTGGCGGGAGGAGCCGACGCCGTACCGCGTGTGGGTCTCGGAGATTATGCTGCAGCAGACGCGCATCGAGGCCGCGCGCGAATACTTCAACCGCTTCACGCGCGCGTTCCCGACCGTGGAAGCGCTCGCCGCGGCGGAGCTTGACGATGTGCTCAAGCTCTGGGAAGGGCTGGGGTACTATTCCCGCGCGCGGAATCTCCACAAATGCGCCAAAACCGTGTGCGAGACTTACGGCGGCGTATTTCCCCCGGACGCCGCGGCGCTGCGCGCGCTGCCCGGCATCGGGGACTATACTGCCGGGGCGATCGCCTCGATCGCCTACGGACTGCCGGAACCGGCGGTGGACGGAAACGTGCTGCGTGTGCTCGCGCGCATGGAGTGCTTCGGCGAGAGCATCGGCAGCGGCAAGGTAAAAAAGCGCTTCCGCGAAGCGCTCCGGGATATCTATCCAACGGGCGAATGCGGCGCTTTTACGAGCGCGCTCATGGAGCTGGGCGAGACGGTGTGCACCGTCGGAACGCCAAGCTGCGCGCGCTGCCCGGTCGCGGCGTACTGCGCGGCGCACCGCTGCGGCGAGGAAGCGCTCTACCCCGTGCTGCCGGAGAAAAAACCGCGCCGGATCGAAAACCGGCGAGTGCTGCTTTTGCTCTGCGGCGATACGTGCGCCGTGCAGCGGCGTGCGGATACGGGGCTTCTCGCCTCGATGTGGGAGCTGCCGAACGACCTTTTGCCGGACGCGCCGGAAACCGGCGAGCCCTGCGGCGAGGCGGTGCACATTTTCAGCCATGTGGAATGGCATATGCGCGGGTACATCGTCCGCTGCAAGGAGAAGCTTCCAGGCTATGTCTGGGTGACGCGAGCCGAGCGCGAAGCGCTCGCTATGCCCACGGCGTTCCGGTATTACCGAAAAAAACTGGAGGAGATGGGATATTGAATATCTGTGTATTCGGCGCGGCACGCGATGAGATCGGCGAGGACTTTATGGCTCTCGGCACGGCGCTCGGCCGCGAGCTCGCGGCGCGCGGGCATACGCTCGTGTTCGGCGCAGGCGGCCACGGCATGATGGGCGCCGCGGCGCGCGGGGCCTACGAAATGGGCGGGAAGATCATCGGCGTCGTGCCGTACTTTTTCAACACTCCCGGCATCCTCTTTGAGCACTGCACGGAGCTTATCCGCATGGAAACGATGGCGGAGCGCAAAACGATCATGGAAGAGCGCTCGGACGCTTTCATCGCCCTGCCCGGCGGCATCGGCACGATGGAGGAGATCTTCGAGGTCATCACGCTCTCATCCCTTGGGCGGATGCAGAAAAAGAGCGCGTTTCTCGATGCGGAAAGCTATTGGGAACCCGCGGTCGAGCTGCTGCGCGGCGCGGTGGATAAGGGCTTTGCGGGCAAGGAGCTGAATGAGCACTATGCGCGCTTCACGGATGTGGAAGCGTGCCTGGATTATCTGGAAAAATAATACAGTAAAAACGCCGTCAGCGCGTACGCGGAGAGGCATCCGAAGTGAAGTGGAAATTTCTCGGCGTGCTGACGTTCCTCGTGTCGGTCATCATTATGACGTACCGCGTCGTGATCGGCGGCCGGATCACAAAATACGCCGTCGTATATCTCACCGGTCAGGCCGCTGGCATCATGGCGTAACCTCCCTGAAAAATCAAAGGAAAAGGCCCTGCATCCGCGGATGCAGGGCCTTTCTGCCGGAAAAACCGCTCTGCGGAGGAAACAAACGAGAGCGGGGACGGCGCCGGTCAGCTCACCGTCCGGATCACTGCCGCGCCGTAAGGCGGCAGCGTATCGGTAAACTCACAGTTTTGGAGAACGATCTCGCCGCAAAGCTCGGGTGCGGCGCATTTCGCGCGGCTCAGATTGCAGACGACCGTATACGTTTCCCCCTCCCCGCTGCGCTTGTAGGCGAACAGCTGCTTATGTTCCGGATAAAGCATGGTGAAGCTGCCGCCGCGGAGCGCCGGGGCGGAATTCCGCAGGCGGATAAGTCCTCTGTAGAAATGGAGCACGGAGTTTTCGTCCCGGCTCTCTGCTTCGGCGTTGATCTCCGGGTAATTGGGATTTACGGCGATCCACGGCTCGGCAGAGCTGAACCCGGCGTTTTCCCCTGCGCTCCACTGCATCGGTGTGCGGGCGTTGTCCCGTCCCTTCGTCTGAATACCGTGCCATGCCCACGCCTTATCCGTGCTCTGGTGCAGTAGGTTGAGACTTTCCACGTCGCGCAGCTGCTCCTCTCTTTCGAAAGGGAAGTTCGTCATCCCCAGCTCCTCGCCCTGATAGATAAACGGCGTACCACGGAGCAGATACATAGCCGCGGCAAGGCACTTGCTGCTCCGGACGCGCAGTTCTTCATTCTCCGTACAGCCGAAGCGCGAAACGGCGCGCGGCTGGTCATGGTTGCCCCAGAAGAGCGTGTTCCAGTCGAGCGTCTTCTGCCATCGGGCAACGATCTCCTTGAATTTTATAAGGTCGAACGCCTGGAGATCCCATTTGCTTTCACCGCCATCCACGTCCATCAGGTCAAACTGGAAGATCATATCGAGCTCCTGCCCGTCGCCGACGAGGGAGGCGGCGTTTTCCGCCGTTGCGAACGTCGCCTCGCCGACGCACATGCAATCGCGGTCTGCAAAGCAGGCCTTTCTCATCTCGCGGAGATGCTCGTGGAGCCGCGGCTGCATGGCGAAGTATTCCGGGCTGAAAGCATAGGGTCTGCCCGTGCCGTCCGGAAGCATCGGGTCTTTTGCAAGGCAGGTGATCACGTCCATACGGAACCCGTCGACGCCCTTATCGAGCCAACGGTTGATCATGCCGTAAATTTCGCGGCGCAGCTCCGGATTTTCCCAGTTGAGATCGGGCTGCTTTTCGGAGAACAGATGCAGATACCACTGCCCGCTCTCCGCATTGAAGCTCCACGCAGACGGTGTAAAGAAGCTCGCCCAGTTATTGGGCTCCCGTCCATTTTTTCCGTCGCGCCAGAGATAATAATCCCGGTATGGACTTTCCTTTCCCTTTCGGGATTCGATGAACCACGTGTGCTCATCGGAGGTATGGTTTACCACGAGATCCATGATGAGCTTAATGTCGCGCCGATGCATCTCTTCGAGCAGCCGGTCAAAGTCCTCCATCGTACCGAATTCCGCCATGATCTTCCCGTAATCGCGGATATCGTAGCCCATATCGGCGTTCGGAGAATCGTACACGGGGCAAAGCCACACCGCGCCGATCCCCAGCTCCTTCAGATAGTCGAGACGTGAAAGGATGCCGGGGATATCGCCGATGCCATCGCCGTTGGAGTCCTGAAAACTGCGCGGGTAGATCTGGTAAAATACCCGCTCCTTCCACCACTGCATAGAACCTCCCTCATTTCCTTTCAAAGAGCGCATATCCTCGCGAAAGCTGTGCATTGCCGAAGCGAAGGTGCATGCCGTCCGGGACGGCAAAGCATTTTTCCCCGCCGGGCTCTGCTATAAACGCCATATAATCCCCACCGGAGAACGTGAGACGGAGAACTCCGTCCTGCACGCGCATTTCCGTGACGTTCATTTCTCCCTGATGCTCCTCTTTGAAGCGGATCATGGAAATGTACAGAGGTTTTATCCCATCGCTCTGCTCTCCCCACGCCATCGCGCCGCGGTTTGCCGGATCCTCGCCGCCGGACATACCGAGTTCGTCGCCATAATATATGCTCACCGCGCCGCCAAGGAGCATCTGCAAAAAGAGCGCGGCCGCAAGCCGGTCCGTATCCCCGCCGCAGACGGTGAGCGGCCGCGGAATATCGTGGTTGCCGCAGAACGCAAGCTGTCTCGGTCGGACACAGTCCGGGGCGGAGAGAAAGACATCCTTTATTCTTTCGGCGAAGGTCTCCACGCCGTCCGTGCGCTTCATGGCAAAATCGCGGATCGCAAAATACAGCGGATAGTCCATCGCACCGTCAAACACCCCGGCGCGGAGCCACGCCGTACTCTTCTGCCATATTTCACCGATAATGTATGCCTCCGGATTTGTCTCGCGGATACGCTTTTTGAAATGCTCCAGAAAACGGAAGCTGACCTCGTCCGGCACATCCAGCCGCCAAGCGTCAACACCGTATTTTCGTGTCCATTCCGCGGCGGTTCCGATGAGATAATCCTGCACCGCGGGGTTTTCGGTGTTCCACTTCGGCATATCCGCGGCGAAGGCAAAGCTCTCAAAGGGCTTTTCCCCGCGCATAACGTCCGCCGTCAGCTCCTTTGATGTTTTGCCGCGCAGCACCTCCATGCTGACACCGCAGAACCAGTCAAAGTATGCGGATTTCTCTCCGTTTTTCAAAACGTCCTGCCAGAACGGATGCTGCCAGGAAGCGTGATTGTAAACGCCGTCGAGCATGACGCGCATACCGTTTTCGTGCAGTGCGCCCACGAGCGAGGCAAAATTCTCTTCCGTACCGAGCTCGGGGTCGATGCGCGCATAGTTTGCGGTATCGTACCGGTGATTGGACGGGCTTTGAAAGATCGGATTCAAATAAACGCCCTGCACGCCGAGCGATTTGAGATACGGGATATGCTTTTCGATCCCCCGGAGCGTCCCGCCGAAGCGGTTTTTTCGCGTCGGGACAAACGCCTCCGTGCTTTCATTGTCCCGGCTGAACCGGTCGGGAAATATCTGATACCACACGGTATTGCGCGCCCAGGCGGGCGCGGCGTAGTGCTCCGCCGGGTACACATACGGCACCTGAAACGCTCGAAGGAACTCTTCTGAAAGCGGCTCCGTGACCCCCGTTTCGGAGAGAAACACCGTTTCCCCGTTTTCCAGAACGATCTCGAAATGATACCGGAGCTTTCGTGTCTCCATTTCAAGCGTGACCGAATAGAACGTGTCGCCCAAAAATGTCTTTTTGTCCTCGACCGGCAGTGTGTGGAGGTTGGGCCGCCGTCTGTCCCCATGCAAAAACCAGAACGGGTCGCCGAACACAACGTTTATCGACCGTACCGGCTCGTTGCAGCGAAGGCGGAGTGTGCAGGTGCTCCCGGTAACGAACTGCCACGGGTAGTCCGCGCGATGCTCCATGGAATAGTGTAAGAGCCGCATAGCTTTATCCTTTTACCATGCCGTCCATGGCCCCGCCATGGATGAGCTTTTTCTGCAATACGATGTAAATGAGCAGGATCGGCAGCACCGCAATGAGCGACGCAGCGAAGATCAGCCCCCAGTTATTCAGATTCTGCCCCTGAAAGAGCTTAAGTGCGATGGGAAGCGTGCGCTTGTCGGGCGTTTTGATCATTGTGAGCGCGATGAGAAACTCGTCCCACACGTTGGAATACGCGAGAATGGCGAACGTTCCGAGCGCGGGCTTGGAAAGCGGCAGGACGATCCTCCAGTAGATCTGCCAATGATTTCCGCCGTCCACAATGACGGCCTCCTCCATCTCCCGTGGGAGGCTGAGAAAGAAATTGCGGAGAAAGAACGTATTGCTTGGCACACCGATCCCGATGTAGATTAAAAGGAGGCCGAGATAGCTGTCCACCAGCTTCAGTTCCTTCATCAAAAGGAACTGCGGGATCAGGTTCGTGACTGTCGGCACCATCATCGTAAAAAGATAAAGATAGAAAACGAACTCCCGCCCGGGGAAGGAAATGCGCGCGAACGCATATGCCCCGGCGGAGGATACGAGCATGATGATCACCGTCGCTGCCGCGGCGACAAGCAGGCTGTTGAGAAAATACCGGCTGAAATGGTTGGCGTTCCACGCCTCAACGAAGTTGCCGAAGTAGGCCGATTGGGGAAACAGGATCGGCGGATACGGCATGGAATAGCTCTGCGGCGTCATGGCCGTCGCAAGCATGTACTGAAATGGGATCAGCGCGGCCACGGCGAAAACAATGAGTCCGATGTACGTCGGGAGCTTGGCGAGTTTTTTCATTCCGAGGCTCCTTTCAGTTGATCTGGTCTTTGGACACGCGGCGCTGGATCATCGTCAGCACCAGCACGATCACGCCCATGAGCACCGACTGCGCCGCCGCGGAGCCTATGTTGTAGGTGGAAAACGCTGTGTTGTACATATAGTTCATCAGTTCGTTCGTGCTGCCGAGAGGCGCGCCCTCGGTGATCATCATAACGTGGATGTAAGCGCCGAACGCGCCGATCGTAAGTACGGTCAGAAGATAGTTCGTAGTGTTGCGTACCATGGGCAGCGTCATGGAGAAAAAGCGGCGGACGCGCCCGGCGCCGTCAATCTCTGCGGCCTCGTAAACGGACGTCGGCACGCCCTGCAGCGCCGCGAGATAGATGACCATGACCCAGCCCACACCCTTCCAGATGCCGAAAAGCCAGAGCACGAGATTGGCCGTCCACTCCCCCTGCAGCCACGCCACGGGCTTTGAGATGATGTGCAGCTTCATCAGGAAGTAGTTTACAAGTCCGCCACTGCCGGACATGAAGAGATACTTGAATACGAGCGACACGACGACCCACGACGTGATCACCGGCAGATAGCATATGACCTTAAACGCCGTCTGTCCGCGGCGCACGGAATTGATGAGACTTGCAAGAACGAGACCGAGGAACATCTGCCCCGGCACCGTGACGAGCGTATAAAGAAGCGTATTGCGGAACGCCGTAAGATAGTGCCGGTCTTTCATTGCATCCACATAGTTCTGCACACCGACAAAGCGCACGACTTCGTTTTTGATGACATTGAACTCGGTAAAGCTGATCCATACGTTGCGCAGCAGCGGATAGAGAATAAAAAGTGCCATCAGCACGAAGCCCGGAAGAATGAACGGCAAGGCTTTCCCCCATTGCCGCCCTCTCCGGCGGAGCTGGTCAATTCGGCGGTCCATCGGATCACTCTCCCCTGATCTGCCGCGGTTCGCCGGACGTTGTCCGGCGAACCGCGGACATATTTCTTGCTTATCTATTCGGCCTTATTCGGCTGCAAGCAGCTCGTCGATCTGCGCGGCGGCATCGTCCAGTGCCTCCTGCGAGGTCATCTGGCCGCGGAGCACGCTTTCAAATGCGGTGTTCAAAATCGTTTCGATCGTCGGCCAGTTTGAGCAGGGGATGCGCGCTTCCGCCGTTTTGAGCTGTTCCATGTAAACGGCGACATAGGGGTTGGCGGATGTGTCGACCTTCTCCATGGCCGTTGCGGTCACAGGGATCATGCCTGCCGCCGCCATTGCCACCTGCTGCTCATCCTCGAGCATGAAGCGGATGAACGTCCACGCGGCATCCTTCTTGGAGCTGGTGGCGGTCATAACGATGTCCTCGCCGCCGACAATGGAAACGCTGCGTCCCTCCACAGCGGGGATGAGCGCCGGGGTATAGGTGTCCATCTTATCTGCGGAGCTGAAGAACCAGGGGCCTTCCACAAACATGGTGTAGTTGCCCGCTTCAATGCCGCCCCAGCCGTCCGGCTGCTCGCCAAGGATCGCGGGGCCGATGGTCTTGTCGTTATACCATCCGGCGATCGTGTCCAGCGCCTTTACGGTTGCCTCGGAGTTCAGATAGCCGGACGCTTTGGTGTAGGCGTCATCGGTGACGCTGCCGCCGAGCGTCCAGATAAAGGGCAGCATCGCCCAGTTATAGGAACCGGAAACGCAGAAGAGGTATTTGTCGTTCGCCGGGTCGGTTTTGTCGCGCGCCGCGAGCAGCTCGTCCATCGTCGCCGGAGGTGCGTCAAAGCCGTATTCCGTGAGCACGGCGTTGTTGTAAACGGCAACCGTGGTGTTCGCGTTGAGCGGGAGACCGTAGTTTTTGCCGTTATAAAGCGTGGTGTTCAGCGAGCCTTCGAGCGCGTTCGCCGCGATCCCGCCGAAGCCATCGTAGCCGTTCAGACACTCAAGAGCGCCGAGCTTCGCCATCTGCGATACCCAGGTGAGATCCATGCGCATGACGTCGGGCGCAACGTCGCCGCTGACCGCGGTGACGAGCTGCTCGTCCATGCCCTCATACGGCATACGGATCGCATTTACCTTGATGTTGGGGTACTTTTCCGCAAAGGCGGTAAGCACCGTTTCGGTGAAGATCTTTTCCTCGCCCTCGCTGTAGGAATGCCAGAAGGTGATCTCTACGGGCTCTTCACCCGGCGTCTCCGCCGGCGTTTTTGACGGAGATTCCGTCGCGGGTGCGGCGGTGGGCGTCTCCCCCTTCGCGGGAGCACCGCCGCAGGCTGCGAAGGAAAAAGCCATGGTTAAAACGAGCGCAATGGTCAGCAGACGTTTCATCATACGTTATTCTCCTTTTGTTTTTTGCAGCAAGGTATCGGATCGCACGGATCGGCGGAGCTCATATTGTAAACGGTTACAATTCGAGGCAACAAAATAACTCGGCATATAGCCCAGTTATTTTGTCGAAGCCCTATGGATGATCCTTGCAGGCAAAAGATTCTGTCCCGGACACAGATCTTCCGCCTGAAGCTGTGCAATGAGAAGCCTTGCTGCGGATTTTCCCAGATTTGTTACGTCTATTTCAACGACCGTCATCGCGGGGTCTGCAGCCGCCGCAAGGACGCTGTCGTCAAAACCGATGACCTGTACCTCTTCCGGAACGCGGACTCCGCGCCGGGAGAGCTCACGCAGGAAGTAGAATCCGATCGTACTGTCAGACACGACATACGCATCGCAGAGGTCGGAAAAATGCTGCCGGACAAAGGCGGATATGCTCGCGGCGTCCGTCAGCCCATCGCTCACAAGAGCGCGGTTTTCTTCGATCCCAGCCGCGGCAAGCGCATGACGGTAGCCAGAAAAGCGCTCGGAAACGAATGTTTTATCGAAGCTGTTTGCGAGAAAGCCGACCGCCGCGGGCTTCGTTTCCAGGAGCCTTTGCGCGGCAAGCTCTCCGGCGGAGATGTTGTCGATATCGACCCAGACTGCGTCGGGATCGTCGCTCCGTCCGGCGATCACGCACGGGATCCGGCTCTCGTTCACAATGCTCATAACCTCTTCCCTTGCAAGCGCGCTGAGCAGCACGAGACCGTCGATCCTGTTTTCGTTGATGAGCGAGCGAAGCGTCAGCGCGCCGTCCGCACCGCCGATATGGCAGATCATCAGGTAATATCCGTTTTTGCTCAGCTCATGCTCGAGTCCGTACTGGATGCGCAGGAAGTAGTCGTTGCCGTAGGTCTCGGAATCACTGTAATCCACGGCGAGAGCCACGGTCTTGCTGTTTCCGTGCAGAAGCCCGCGAGCCATCATGCTGGGCTGATAATCCAGCGCCTCGATCGCGCCGCGCACCTTCTCTACAGACGCCTCGGCGATCAGCGGGCTTTTATTCAGATAGCGGGACACGGTCGCCACGGATACCCCGGCATACCGCGCCACATCCTTAATGGTTGCCTTCATTTATCTCTCCTGTAGGGTCGATTAACAAGGGCGCGGACTCCTGCCAATCGACGCTATTGTAACCGATTACAATCACAATTTGATTATAGGTTTCCCCTGCCTTTCTGTCAATAGCGGATTTCATTTTTTTCTGAATCCGCAGCAAAAAGACGGCTGCGCTATGCCGGCAGCCGTCTTTCTTACATTTTATCGGTTTATCTGTGAACTGCCGTGCGGCGGGATTTGGCGAAAAGCGTCGTCAGCACTGCGAGCCAGAGCAATGCCAGCACCGCTGCTGCGGCGGTGATATAGGAAACGGTTCTCACCGTTTTCCCCTCCTGCGCGCTGAACACCGCGCCCGCCTCCACGCTCTCCCCGTTCGAGAGCGTCACGGTGAGCATGCCGTTTTCCCCCACCTGCACGGAAGAAATGCCGACGCCGGGCGCGCCGTCCTCTCCCGTAATTTTGCCAAGATTCGTTTCCGTTCCGTCCGTGAGGGCGACGATCAGCTCCCCGGAGTCGTTCAGCGATACCTCCCGGATGCCGACGCCGTCTTTTCCGTCTTTTCCGTCTTTTCCGTCTTTGCCGTCCGTGCCGTTTCGTCCGGCGGCGCCGGTCGCGCCTGTGGCTCCGGTCGCACCCGCAGCGCCCGTGGCTCCGGTCGTTCCGGCGGCCCGCACACCGGTGTCCGTATTGCCCAGCCACCAGTTGCCGTTGCCGCCGATGGAGGGCGTCAGGCCGGGCGCGCCCTGCGCGCCGTCCGTGCCGTCTTTTCCGTCAACGCCATCCTTGCCGTCGATGCCGTCTTTTCCGTTTGCTCCGTCCTTCCCATCGACACCGTCTTTACCGTCAGCGCCGTCTCTGCCGTCCGCAGCGGCGGCTTTTACGCCGGTGTCCGTGTCACCGATCCACCAGTTCCCGTTTTCGCCGATGGTCGGCGTCAAGCCGTCCGTGCCATCCTTGCCGTCCGCACCTCCGGCCTTTACGCCGGTGTCGGTATCGCCGATCCACCAATTTCCATTCTCGCCGATGGCGGGCGTCAGACCGTCCGCGCCATTCTTACCGTCGACGCCGTCCCGTCCGTCTGTACCGACCGCTTTCACGCCGGTGTCCATACTGCCGATCCACCAGTTGCCGTTCAGACCGACGGAAGGCGTCCGGCCGTCCCGCCCGTCCTTTCCGTCCTCTCCGGTGGCTTTCACACCGAGAGATTTCCATGTGCTCCCGCTGTCGTAGGATACCTCCCACTCGTTCGTAGCGGGATTGACGCGCAGCTTTGAACGGAACGGATCGTCCATCTGAATAAGGCTCAGCGGCATTCCGCCCGGATAGGGACACGTCTCAAAGATAGACGGCATATAATCCCTGCTGAGATCTGTTTTCCAGCGGTAGAACTCCGCGCCGATATACAGCCCCATCTGGCCGCCAAAATGCTTATTGACAGTAAAGCGCCCGCCGTTGAAATAAAGCCCTCTTCCCTCTGCAGAGGTGCTTGACGGCCGGAGATCGTCGGTGATGAACGTTCCGCTTTCCATCGTCAATCTGGTGATGTTCGCTGTTCCGCCAACCAACGTGAGTGAACCGCTGCCTCGAATGGTAATGTTCTGAGCGATGATCGGATAGTATGAGGTGTTCACGCTGAAGCGGTTTTCTCCCGTCAGATCTATAACAAGCGGGATAAAGACCGAGAGTAAAGCGGAGCCCATCGGCTGATTTCCCGTTCCCTTAAGATCGGCGTTTCGCAAAAAGAGCGTCGTGCCGTCAAAATAGAAATTGTAATCATCCGCCGTTGCTTCGGAAAAGCCGCGGTTATCCGACGGATCGTTTTTATAGTAGGTACCAACTTCGAGAAACGTGCCGTTGATCTTCGGATCGTTCCAGTTCGCCCGAACACTCGGAACGTTCGCCGCTCCCAGCGGCTGAGCGGTCATCTCTTCGACCGACGCTCCAACCGTCTCTTCCACAGGCTCCACGACCGGCGCGGGCGTTGTTTCCGCCGGTGCGGGCGTTGCTTCCACGGGTACGGGTGTTTCCGCTTCCGTATCGTCGGCCAGCGCCGGAACACAGAGGCTCGTCAGCGCAAGGCAGACGCAGATCATGGCGGCAAGAATACGATGCTTCATAGTTTTGTTCCTCCCTGTTTCTGTCTCTCGGGCGGGTCTCCCTGTATTTACTTTGTATTATGCAGGAACAGCGCACGCTTTGCAAGACATTTTGGTCTGTGTGCCAGAACAGGTAAAAAATCGGCTGTTTTTCTTCGAAACAGCCGATTTTCGCGCTTATTCGATTTCCGCCGGAGGCAGCAGGCGCGTCATGCTCCGGAGACTCACGGTAAGCGTATACGCATTGTGCAGCAGCGCCGAGGTCGCCGGGGGCAGGATGCCCGCCACGCCGAGACAGATCAGCATAAAGTTGAAGCCGATGATGTTTCGGTAATTCGTGTGGATCCGGTCCATGAGCGCGCAGCTGAGCCGCCGCAGTGTCAAAAGCGAATGGAGGTCGTTCGCGCCGATGGTGATGTCCGCCACCTCGCGGGCGATGGCCGCGCCGTCGCGGATGGCGATGCCGGCGTCCGCCTCGGAGAGCGCCGGGGAGTCGTTCACGCCGTCGCCGAGCATGATTACGCGCCGTCCGGCCTCGTGCTCGCGGCGGATGAAGTTGGCCTTATCCTCTGGAAGGACCTCGGAGTAGTACTCGTCCACGCCGACCGCCGCCGCTACGGACTTCGCCGTGCGGTCGCTGTCGCCGGTCATCATAACAAGCTTCGTAAAGCCGTGAGAGCGCAGACCGCGGACAACGTCGGCAGCCTCCGCGCGCAGCGGGTCCTCAATGCAGATGACTGCCGCGAGCACGCCGCCCGCGGCGAGATAGAGATGCGAATACTCCGCCGGGAGCGATTCAAACTTTTCCTCTTCCCCCGCGGGGATGACGCACTTCTCGTCCTCAAACACGAAGTGGTGGCTGCCGATGACGACCTTTTCGCCATCCACGCTGCTTGCGATGCCGTGCGCGACGATATAGCTCACGCTCGAATGGCGTTCCTCATGGGAGATATGGCGGTTTTCCGCCTCGGCCACGACGGCCTTGGCCATGGAGTGCGGGTAGTGCTCTTCAAGACACGCAGCGAGCGCGAGCATGTCGTTTTCTTCCTTGCCGCCGAACGGCACGACTGCCGCCACGCGCGGAGCGGCATGGGTCAGCGTGCCGGTCTTATCAAAGACGATGGTGTCCGCCTGCGCCACCGCCTCCATGAAGCGGCCTCCTTTGACGGAGATGTGATGGATGCCGGCTTCCTTCATGCCGGAGAGCACCGCGATCGGCATGGAGAGCTTGAGCGCGCACGAGAAATCGACCATCAGCACGGCGAGCGCGCGGTTGACGTTGCGCGTCAGCAGCCAGATAAGCCCCGTCGCGCCGAGACTGTACGGCACGAGCCTGTCCGCCAGATGCGAGGCCTGCGCCTCGGTGTCGGACTTGAGCTTTTCGGATTCCTCGATCATATGGACGATGCGGTCGTAGCGTCCCGAGCCCATGCTCTTATCGACGCGGATCGTGCATTCGCCCTCTTCCACGACCGTCCCGGCATAGACGTAGCTGCCCGCCGTGCGGCGCACGGCCAGCCCCTCGCCGGTGATGGACGCCTGATTCACCATCGCTTCCCCCGCGACGACATGACCGTCGAGCGGGATCATGCCGCCGGTGCGGACGATGATCCGGTCGCCGGGGCGCACGTCGCCGACCGGCACGGCCACGCTACCGTCCGTCGTTTCGAGCCAGACCTTGTCCACCTGCAGCGCCATCGTCCCGGCAAGGTCGGCGACGGACTTTTTGTGCGTCCATTCGTCGAGCAGCTCGCCGATGCCGAGCAGGAAGATGACCGAACCCGCCGTTTCAAAGTCTCCGCGCAGGATCGATACGGCAATGGCTGTCGCGTCGAGCACCGGCACTTCGATCTTCCCGTGCAGTAGACAGCGGATGCCGTCGCGCAGGAAACGGAGCGAGCGGATCACGGTACGGATCGCGCGCAATGGCGCGGGCAGGATGAGCTTCAATGTATACCGGCGGACGATGCGGAAAATGAGCTTTCCCTCGTACTCGCGGTTGAGCACGCGGACGCTGTGCTCCGGCGCGAGCGCCGCCGACTTCTCATAGGAAAACGCGGCGAGCGCCGCGACGATGGGCGCGCGCTGACCGGTATAAAGAATCGTAGCGTTGCCGGTGCGGTCGTGAACCGTCACATCGGCAACGCCGGGAGTATTTCGCAGATACGCCTCCAGAATGTCCGCTTGGAGCAGCGACATGCGCGGCTGCTCCAGATGGACACGGATGCGTCCCGCCGTATCGTGCAGGATCGTGCATTTCATGGCGAATTACTCCGCGGCGTCCTCAATCGTCTCGGGCGCGTCCTCCGCGGCATACTTCTCGTTGAGCGCCTTCGCGTCGGCGAGAATGTCGTCCGCGCTCTCGCGGATATTCGTCGCGGTTGTCATGACGGCTTCCTTGGCGCGCAGCGCCGCCGCGGTCGTGAAAGCGTAGACCTTCTTCGCATCACGGCTGGTGAGGATCTTGATGCCTGCCGTGCCGAACAGCACGCCGCCCGCGAAAAGACCAACTTTACCCCAATTCATGAAAGTATCCTCCTTATCTTTTTGGGATTTCGCCCGCATTTTATCTTTATGTTCCGGCATTGTCAATAGATTTTCTGTTAATATTTGCATTTTTCAGCAAAATATTAGCACAGGCTTCCTTTAGTTAGTCATAATTAACTCATTGACTTCGGAATGGCGGACTGCTATCATACATCGCGGAGGCGATACTATGAAAACGTTACTCAAGGAATTCAAGGACTTCGCCGTAAAGGGGAACGTGGTCGATATGGCGGTCGGCGTCATTGTCGGCGGCGCGTTCGGGAAGATCGTAACGTCGCTCGTCAACGACGTCATCATGCCGCTCGTCGGCGTGCTGACCGGCGGGATCGATTTCAGCAATCTCTTTCTCCCGCTCGACGGGAATACCTACGCCACGCTCGCCGAAGCGGAGGCCGCGGGCGCGGCGGTGCTCAAGTACGGCTCGTTCCTCTCGCAGGTGCTCGATTTTCTGATCGTTTCGTTCGTGATCTTTATTTTTGTAAAGAAGATCATGGCGCTCGGCCGGAAGAAGGAAGCTCCCGCTCCGGAAGCGCCAAAAACGAAGGTCTGCCCCTACTGCAAGAGCGAGATCGCCATCGACGCCACGCGCTGCCCGCACTGCACCTCGGAGCTCCCTTAAACCGTTTAAATTACGTCCTGGAGGTATGACATGCAGACATTTGAAACGGAACACTACCTTCTTCACTATGGTGCAGGCACCCCGGCGGAGCGCGATATTGAGAAAATCGCCGCGCTGCAGGAGAGCTGCTTCTCCCACATCTGCGCGGTGCTGGGTCTTACGCCGGACTTCAAGATCGAGTACTTCCTCTGCGATTCGCCGGAGGAGGTAGGACGCATCTGCGGCGACGACGAGCCCTGCAACGGCTTTGCCGACCTGCCGAACCGCATCTATGCCGTGTATAACGACGCTGTCCAGTGCGTCGGCTTCCACGAGGACGCGCACCTCATCAGCTTTGTCCGGAACCGTCCGATCTGTCCCGCCGTGACGGAGGGGCTTGCCATGTACTTTGACCGCAAATGGTGGGGTATCGAAAATCTGGACTGGACGGGCTATTATCTCAAAACCGGGCGGTATCTGCCGATGGACAGGCTGCTGGACCGGGAGGTTTTCTTCGCGCACAACTGCGCCTTCACCTACCCCATCGCGGGCGCTTTCACCGACTGGCTGCTCACGGTCTACGGCAGAAAGCGGTATGGGGAAATGTACTCCCAGCCGAACCCCGCCGCCGTCATGGAACAGGTGTACGGGAAAGCTCCGGCGGCGCTGAACGCGGATTTTGAAGCATACGTCCGCCTGTTCCGCACCGACGATGCGCTGGAAGCGCGGATGGAAGAGCTGCTGCGGCAGGAGGGCGTTGAAGCCTGACCAAGCAAAATTCTTTGGCTTACAAAAATGGCCGGATGCGTTTGCATCCGGCCATTTTATTGCTCTTTATTACTTTTTCGCCGTCCTGCCAAACCGGCGTTTGACAGCGCCGGAAAGCGTGTAGACGCCCGCCGTAGCGGCCGCACCGCCGGCGGAATAAAGCAAGCCGCTGCCCGCCGCTAAACCGGATACAGAAAATCGCAGCCTGACGGCGCACTTTTTTCATTTAAATTGACAATTGACTGGTTCGTGAAGTGCGGCTATAATGACGCCAACAAGAAAATACCAACGAAACCTTTGAGAAAGAAGAGTACCCTTGCAAAACCGGGCCTTCAGAGAGCTGCCGATGGTGTGAGTGCAGCGGAACGGCGTAAGGGGAATGGACTTTTGAGGGCGGTCTGAACGCATTCGTATGGATGCAAGTAGGAACCGACGGGTGCCCACCCGTTATCCACCGGGATGCGTATGATGGTGCGCATGAGCGAGCGGACGCGAAAGCGTCAATTTGGGTGGTATCGCAGGAGTACAGCTCTTGTCCCATAGTGGGATAAGGGGCTGTTTTTTTATACTCCAAATTCAGCCGTTGGCAGCGGCTCCTCCATCCGCCACCCGAAAATACCATGGCAAAATGCCAAAAATGGAGGAAATCACCATGAAAAACCTGAACCTGAAAAACCTTGCAGTCCTCGTCCTGGTCTTCGCCCTGCTGCTGATGACAACGGCTTGCGGCGCCGGACAAACCGTATCGGACGCCTCGTCCGATGCACAGCCTGCACAGACTGCGGACGGTGCCTCCGGATCGACAGCGGAGCCGCAGTCCTTCCGCATCGGCATCTGCAACTATGTAGACGATGCCTCCCTGAACCAGATCGTGGAAAACATTCAGGCGCGGCTGGAGGAGATCAGCGCGGAGAAGGGCGTGCAGTTTGTGATCGACTATGATAACTGCAACGCGGACGCCACCGTGATGGAGCAGATCATCGCAAACTTCCAGAGCAGCGGCGCCGATCTTCTCGTCGGCGTTGCCACGCCTGTCGCCATGCGCATGCAGACGGCCACGGAGGATAGCCAAACGCCCGTTGTTTTCGCCGCTGTTTCCGACCCGATCGGCGCGGGTCTTGTGGAGTCGCTGGAAGCTCCGGGCAGCAACGTGACCGGGACATCGGACTATCTGGATACTGCCGCCGTCATGAAACTGATTTTCGCGGCTGACCCGGATGCATCGAAAATCGGCCTTTTGTATGACGCGGGACAGGATTCCTCGACGGCTGCCATTGCCAGCGCCAAGGCCTATCTGGACGAGAACGGGATCGAATACGTTGAACACACCGGCAGCACGGCGGACGAAGTCATGCTGGCTGCGCAGGCCATGGTTGCCGACGGCGTTGACGCCGTATTTACCCCGACCGACAACTCCATCATGAAAGCCGAGCTCGCCATTTACGAGACGTTCATCGATGCGGGCATCCCGCAGTATACCGGCGCCGACTCCTTTGCGCTCAACGGCGCGTTCCTCGGTTATGGTGTGGACTACGCAAACCTCGGCCGCGAGACGGCGGACATGATCGCGGACATTCTTTTGAACGGTGCAGATCCGGCCTCCACGCCGGTACGGACCTTTGATAACGGCACCGCCACCATCAACACGGAAACCTGCGCCGGGCTGGGTCTTGACCTTGACGCGCTCTCCCAGGCGTTTGCGCCGTACTGCACCAAGATCGCCACGCTGACGACGGCGGAGAGCTTCTCGTGATCCAGATCTGAAACCGAATTCGGCAAAACGAACAGATCGCCCGGAGCCGGATGTACGACCGGCTCCGGGCAAATTCCAAAAAAGCAGAAAGAGGAAAACCACCATGGATCTATCGAATGTTCTGGGGCTGATACAGACGGCGCTGGAGCTGGGGCTGATCTGCTCCGTGACGGTATTGGCGCTGTATCTGAGCTATACGATGCTGAATGTCTGTGATCTTTCCACAGACGGCTGCTTCACGCTGGGAGCGGTGACCGGCGCTGTCACCGCGATGGCCGGGCATCCGATACTGGCGATTTTCGCGGCAATGGCTGCGGGGCTGCTGTCCGGACTGATCGTTTCCGTTTTGCAGACGCGCATGGGCATCAACAGCCTGTTGGCCGGCATCATCGTGAATACGGCGCTGTATTCCATCAACATTGCCATTATGGGCGGTGCGTCGCTGCTGAGTCTTAACAAAACGCAGACGGTGTTCTCTCTGATGAAATCCGCGCTGGCCGGCACTCCGCTGGCCGGGCAGTATAAGCTCCTGACCGCTCTCGCTGCGGCGGCGCTGATCGTCCTGTTTCTGACGCTGTTCCTCCGCACCCGAATGGGGCTTGCGATCCGCGCTACCGGCAACAATCCGGACATGGTGCGCTCGTCGTCCATCAACCCGGCGATAACCACAACGATCGGCCTGTGCATTGCGGGCAGTTTCACGGCTTTGTCCGGCTGCCTGCTCGCGCAGTATCAAAAGGCGGCGGATATCAACATCGGGCAGGGCATGGTGACCATTGCGCTGGCCTCGCTCCTGATCGGCAGCACCGTCCTCGGCCGCGGCGGGATCTTTCGGCGCGCGGTGGGTGCGGTCTTGGGCGCGATAATTTTCCGGTTGGTCTATACCATTGCGCTGCGGCTGGATATGCCGGCATTCATGCTGAAGCTCGTTTCGGCTGTCATCGTCGTGCTCGCCATTTCCGTTCCCTATCTTAAAACGCAGCTGCCGGTCATCCGGCGCCGGATACAGAGAAAGGCGGACTGAGACGCATGCTGGAGCTGAAGAGTATTTCCAAAACTTTCAATCCCGGAACGGTCAACGAGAAATGCGCTCTGCACGATCTGTCGCTCAGCGTGCCGGACGGAGATTTTATCACCATCATCGGCGCGAACGGCGCCGGAAAATCCACGCTGTTCGGAGCAATCGGCGGAAACTTTCTGACGGACAGCGGAGAGATCCTGCTCGACGGCCAAAACGTGACGTTCTGGCCGGAGCACCGGCGCTCCAAAGTCATCGGCCGTCTGTTTCAGGATCCGATGCGCGGCAGCGCGCCGGGCATGACGATCGAAGAAAATCTGGCGCTTGCCGCCGGGCGCGGCGGCTGGCTGGGGCAGATCCGCCGCCGTGACCGCGAATATTTCCGCGAACAGCTGCGCGAGCTGGACATGGGGCTGGAAGACCGCCTGCGGCAGCCGGTGGGCCTTCTGTCCGGCGGTCAGCGTCAGGCGCTGACGCTCCTGATGGCGACGATAGCAAAGCCCAAGCTTCTTCTGCTCGACGAGCACACGGCAGCGCTCGATCCGGGTGCGGCAGAGAAAATTCTGGCCATGACTACGCGCATCGCGGCCGAGCAGAAGCTGACATGCCTGATGGTAACGCATAATATGCGCGCCGCGCTCGCTCTCGGCAATCGGACGCTGATGATGAATAACGGCCAAATCGTTCTGGATGTCAGCGGGGCGGAGCGCGCTCATATGGAGGTAAACGATCTGCTCGAGCGCTTCAAGTCCGGCACGGGCGCAGCGCTCGATAACGACCGCATCCTTCTTTCCTGATGACGACATTCTCTTTGCCGCGAAAAAACCATAGAAAGAAATAAACCCGCATCTTACGATGCGGGTTTATTTCTTGGTGGGGGGGCGGGTGGATTTGCCCGCACGGCGGTGCGGGCCGCCTCGCGGCTCTGGAGCGCCCCCGGCGCTCCATTCACTCCCGCTCGGATCGAATCCCCCGCCGGGACAATACTAGAAAAAGCCCGCATCTTGCGATGCGGGCTTTTGGTGGGGGCGGGTGGATTCGAACCACCGTAGGCATTGCCAGCAGATTTACAGTCTGTCCCCTTTGGCCACTCGGGAACACCCCCATATGCACTTGACCCACCGAGAAAAAGTGGAGCTGGTAGACGGATTCGAACCCCCGACCTGCTGATTACAAATCAGCTGCTCTACCGGCTGAGCTATACCAGCAGGAAATCCAGCGAGGGATATAATAGCAAATCCGAGCGCATTTGTCAACACGAAAATAAAAGTTTTCCGGCGGCAGAGAAATTCTCTGCCGCCGGAAGCGTTTTTACTCTTCGGTGTGCTCTTCCGGCTGCTCTTCCGCGGTCTCCGCAGCGGGCGCTTCGGGCTCTTCCTCGACGGTGATCTCGACGGTAATGTCCTCGTCGCCGTCGTCTTCGTCCTGTGCGACGACGTTCTCAAAGCTCGCGTCCTCGCTCACGTGGAACGAGCCCTTGAGCGCGTCGATCTCCGCCTGCATCTCTTCGATGCGCGCGTTGACCGCATCCACTTCCTCAACGAGCTGCGCATACAGGCCCTCGGCATCGTTGTGGTGCTCTTCGTAGTACGCTTTGCCGAGCTCAATGTACGCCTTCTTCAGCGCGTCCTTCTCCCCCGTCAGCGAAACGGTGAGCTTGGCGAGACGGGCGGCGTCTTTCGTTTTGTCCATGGCAGCGTTGGCGTATTCCGCGCCGCGCTCGCGCAGGTTGGAAATGGTGTCCATAAGAGAATCGAAATTGAAGTTCATATTCTGTTTCCTCCTTTAAGATTTTATTTCCCGGTTATCAGACGGTTTTATCCTCCGATCCGTTCGGTGTTTTTTCCTTTTCTTCCGCCGCGGCGCTCTGCGCGCGGACACGGTTCACATAGAGATCCTCCGGTCTGTGCGCTCTCCGGCTCTGCACGACGAGGATCACGAGCGCGACGAGGCACATGCCGCCGCCGATCACCTGCGAGGCACGCAGCGCCGTGCCGGGAATGAGCAGGGGCGAGGTGCGCAGCGGCTCGAGCAGGAAGCGGATGAGGCCGTACCAGACAAAGTACAGAAGCGTCGCCTGACCGTCGTACTGCCGTTTTCCCTTCCGCGTCCATATGGCGAGGAAAATAAAGCCCACGAGATTCCAGAGCGATTCATACAGGAACAGCGGGTGGACATAGTACGTCGTGCCGCCGGTCGTGAGTCCCATGCGGCAGAAGATGTCCGTCACCTGGCCGATGTACTCGCGGTTCATAAAGTTGGACCAGCGCCCGATGATCTGCCCGATGAGCAGTCCGAGCACGACGCAGTCCATGATCGCGCCGAAGGGGATCTTCTTTTTTCGCGCGTACAGCCATACGCAGAATGTGGCGAGCAGCAGTCCGCCGGGGATGGCCGTGCCGCCCTCCCAGATCTTGCACCAGTTCCAGAGCGTCTGCCATACGGTGTCGCCGACATAGTTCGACCAGTGGCAGAAAACGTAATACAGCCGCGCGCCGATGATCGCCGTGGGAAGGCCGATGAGCACAACGTCGGTCAGCGTGTCCTTGGAAATGCCGAAATCCTTCGGCGCGCGCCGCATGCAGTAGAGCGCGGCGAGGATAAAGCCGAGACCGATGATCGCGCCGTACCAGTAAAACGTATGGCCGAAGAGCGTGTATGTACCGCTCGGGTTGAGAGAAAAGCTCTCACCGAGCATGGGAAACGTGATGATCGCGCCGGGAAATGCTTCGGGCATGGGAAAAACTCCTTTCGCTGCGGGAAAATCAGGCGTTGGGACGGATCACGGAGAGCGCCAGACGCTCACGCGTGAGATTTTCGCAGAGGAACGCCTCGCACTCCGCGAGAGTGATGGATTCAAGCACGGCGAACGCCTCGGGCGCATCCCAGCCGTCGAGCTTGCTCTCGGCGAGCGAGACGGCATAGTCAGCGAAGGAATCGAGCGAGCCGAGAAGCTGGCCGTACTTCGCGCGGCGGCAGCGTTCGAGCGCTTCCTTATCCAGTCCGCGCATCGCAACGCCGGACACGGCCGCGTGCACCGCCTCTGCCACGGCGTCCGGATCGCGGCCCTGCGCGCCGAGGACCAGCATGGCTGTCCCGGCGGAGGAATCGTATTCGACAGAGCAGTCGCCGTTCAGAAGTCCGTTGGCATAGAGATCGTTGAAAAAGACCGAGGCCTTGCCGAACAGACACTCGCCGGCAAGCTCCGCAAGGAGCTTCTGCCGCGCTCTCGCCGCGCCGGACGCAGGATACGGCAGCTTCACGCCGAGCAGAAACTGCGGCGCGGAAACGCTCATCGTTTTCTCCGCGCGCATCCGGGCGGGCAGAAGCGTTTCGGGCGCGCCGTAGTCGCGCTCCGGCTTCTCGCCGGGCGTGTCCGGCAGTATCTCGCGCGCCGCCGCCGCGATCGCCTCGGGGTCTACATCGCCGACGCAGCAGAGCACCATGTTTGAGGGATGGTAAAAGACGCTGTGGCAGTGGTAGAGCGTTTCGGGCGTGATCTGCGCGATGCTCTCCACGGAACCGGCGATGTTCTCGCGGATGGGGTGGTGGTCGTAGAGCGCGCTCAAAAGCTGGAAATATCCGGCATAGCCGGGGCTGTCCTCGCCCATGCAGATCTCCTGGCCGATGATGCCCTGCTCCTTGGCGACGCTCTCCTCGGTATAGTACGGTGTGGAAACGTAGGTGAGCAGCAGCCGGAGATTTTCCATGAAGTTTTCCGAACCCGTGAAATAATACGCCGTGTGGCCGGTGCCGGTGAAGGCGTTGGGGCTCGCGCCGAGCGCGGCGAAGTCCGAAAGGACGTTGCGTCCGTCCGGCATATCAAACATCTTGTGCTCGAGAAAGTGGGCTACGCCCGCGGGCGTATCGATCCACTCGCCGTTCACCTTGAAGCGGCGGTCCGCCCCGCCGTAGCGCGTGGCGAAAAAGGCCGCGTTTTTGCAAAAGCCCGGCTTGACCGCGACAAGGACGGAAAGCCCGTTCGGAAGCACTTCCTCATACAGCGTTTCGCCGAGATTGGGATATTCGTGCTTGTTCATTCGGTCTCGGCCTCCTCTCCGCGGAGAAAGTATACGGCGTCCAGCTCCACGCCGCGCGCGATGGCGGCAACATCCTCCGCCGTGACGTTCTCGGCAAGCGCCGCGATATCGTCGGGCGTGGCGTCCGTCCCCTGCACGGTCTCGCGCAGATAGAAATCGGCAAGATAGTACGGGCTGTCCGCGCCGGTGCGGAGATCGTTCGCCACGCTGCGCCGCGCCGCGGCGAGCTCGGCCTCCGAGATATCGCCCGCGCGCACCGCGTCGAGCTGAGCGAGGATCTCGCTTAAGGCTTCGTCGTACTTATCGACCTCGATGCCAGAGAGCACCGCCATAATGCCCTTGAGCGTATCGGTGCTCGAAAAGGCGTAATAGCAGAGCGAGAGCTTTTCGCGGACATTCTGAAAGAGCTTTGAGGTGACGCCCGCGCCGTACACGGCGTTGAACACGGCGAGCTTCGCCGGGTCGGGATCGTCCATGCACTCGCCGAGCCGGAAGCCGACGGCGAGCACGCCCTGCGAGATCTCGTCCTCCTCGGTAAAGTACCGGGGATTTTCCTCCACGGCGTTCATACGGATATCGGTACCGAGATCCAGGTCGATCTCGCCGCGCGGCAGCAGCGCGAACGCCTCGCGCAGCATCGCCGCCACTTCCTTTCCCGGACGGCTGCCGCAGTAGAAGATCTCCATGGGGGAGACGGCCAGAAGCTCCTTATAGTGCTTCGTGAGCTTCACATAGTGGATGCTCCCGGCCTCGTCCGCGGTGCCGTAAGCGCCGGTCGCATAGTCCTCATAGGCGCACATATTCTCCCGCAGGCGCCGGAAGGCCCAGCTGCGCTTGTCATTTTTCACGCGCTCGATACGCTCGACGAGCTGTTCGCGCTCGGAATCGACGTACGCGGGCAGAAACAGCCCGCCGCGCGTCGCGGGGGATAGCCACAGCTCGCTGAGCAGGGATATGACCTCGCCGAGCACGTCCGTCTCGCCGGGGAGAAAGGCATCCTCGGCAAAGCCCACATAGAAGCCGACGGCCTGGATCTCGCCGAGCTTCCGCACCGATGGCTCGATCTCCGCGCCGTAAAGCGCATCGAGCCGCTCGGAAATGCGGCGCATGTCCGGCAGCGACTTTGTGCCGCGGCGCAGCACATACGGCAGCACGGCGTTTTCCGCCGCCGTTTCGCGGTGCAGCTGTGTGAGAAGATAAGCGGTCATACAGCCGGTTTTGAATTTGTCGGTCTGCACCGCCGTCAGCGATACGCAGGGGAACAGCTCTTCGCGGAAGTATTCCATACGGTCACGCCTCTTTTCCTTTGAATATACAAAGATAGTATAGCACGTTTTTCCCCTCGTTCATAGCGCAAATGTGAATTTTTTCCTCAAGGCTCCGTGCCGTACAGCTCACGCAGCAGCCGGAGATACCACCCTGCCGCGCCCGTATACCAGCTCCACCCCGCGCGCCCTTCCTTTCCGGGCGCGTACGCGATATCCGCCGGAAGGACGAACGGCTCCGCGCCGTACTCCGGCGCGGTGAGCGAGAGCGCCATGTCCTCCGCGAGCGCGGCCGCTTCCTCCCGCCGCCCGGCGCGATGCAGCGCCAGCGCGAGCCACACCGCCGCGTGGGTGTACTGCCCGCCGTTTTCCCGAAAGCCCGGCCCGTAGGTCGAAACATACCCCGGCGCGCGCTCCTCCGGCAGAAACGCCGGAGCGTAGATGCGGATAAGCCGTCTCTCCCTGTCCCGAAGCCCGGCGAGTGCCGCGGTGAGCGCCGTCTGCACACGGTCTCTGTCGGCATAGGGCGAAAAGGCGGCGAAGCTCTGCGCCACGGAGTCGATGCGGCACGCCGCCGCGCCGGACGCGCCGAGCGGCGTGCCGTCGGCATAATACCCGCGCAGATAGTGATCGGTGTCCCACGCCTCGTTCGCCGCCGCGCCGAGCGCGGCCGCGGCGGTCTTGTAGCGATCCGCGCCCGATTCTCCAAGTTTCGTGAGCAGAGCGGAAAAATCGTGGAACACGCCGGAGGCGAACCACGTGAGCCACACGCTCTCCGCGCTCTCGCCCATGGCGTCAAAGCCGTCGTTCCAGTCGCCGCCGCCCATCCGCAGCAGGCGGTGCTCTCCGATACCGCGCCGGAGCACGAGCGCCGCGGCGCGGTGGCAGTGGTCGAGCACCGTGCCGGTCTCGCCGGAGAGCGACGGCGTTTCGTATCGGCTGTGCTCGCCTCGCGCGAGCGGCGGCGAAGTAAGATACGGCGCGGTTTCCGCGCAGAGGCTCTCGTCGGCGGTCGCGCGCACATATTCGCACACTGCCCACGGCAGCCAGAGAAGATCGTCGCTGCAGTCGGTGCGCACGCCCTTGTCGATCTCGCCGCCGGTCGGATGGTACCAGTGCTGCACGTCGCCCTCCGCGTACTGGTGGGCGCAGCACGCGAGAATGTGCGCTCTCGCGCCCGCGGCGTCGACGGGCAGGAGGTTGATGCGGTCCTGCAGCTGATCCCGGAAGCCGACCGCGCCGCCGCTCTGGTAGAGGCTTCCTCTGCCCAGCACGCGGCAGCAGAGCGCGGCATACGCGCTCCACGGCGCGAGACGGCGCACGCTCTCCGGCATAGCGGCAGAATACTTTTCGCCCCGCACGCGCTGCGCCCACCACGCCTTTGTCTTTGCCAGCGCTTCTCTGGCCCGCGCGATGTCGAGCAGCGCGGGGATATCCGCCGTGCCGAGCAGCATTACCGCCTCTTTTTCCAGCCGGAACGCCCCGGCCAGCGCCGGGAAGCCGCGGCGGAGAGCGCCGGAGTCTTCGCCGCAGAGGAAGCGCGCGTCCGTTCCGGCAGAGACCCACGGCGCGCTGCACCGCAGCGTCACGCGCACATCCTTGTACGGGCAGCGCGGGTTTTCCGCGCGAAGGGCGCTCCCGTCGCGCCAAACGGACGCGGAAGCCGCGTCCTCTTTCTCCGGCGCAAGCTGCACGGGTGCAAAATACGCCATATTGCACGGCACGCCGCTCTCGAGCAGGAGCACACGCACCGGCGTATCCGGTACGATGAACGCCGTGACCGAAATGCGGTTCCCGCCGATAGTTCTCTCCCAGCGGGCATAGCCGAAGCCGAACGTTACGCTGCACGCGCCGCCATCCGAAAAGAGACTCTCCGCGCCGTGCTCCGTTTCGATCCACAGCCGTTCCGCGCCCGCCGCGGCGAGCGCGTCGCCCGACCACGGGACGATGGGGCACTCCCGGGCGTTTTCGTACCAGAGCGCCGCCGGGCCGCAGTCCGCCGCGGCGCAGCCGAGACCGCCACCATAGAGCATATTTGCCCATGCGCGCGGCGGCAGCGGCGGCGTTTGAAAGCTCACCTCCCCGGTGTCGGTATGGGATACCGGCGGCGTGCCGGTCTCTTTCTCCGCCGCCGGGGGAAGGCGGAGAGCACGCGCCCGCACCGCCGGGAGGGACGTCCCCGCGGCGTCGCCGAAAAGAGCAGCGGCAGCAAGAAGCGCCTCGCTCTCACCGCGAAAGGCGAAGTACACTCCGCCCGGCAGAGAGAGCGTTTCGGAAAGGCGCATTGCCTCAAGCGCCGTTTCGATCGCCGCGCGCTGCTCGTTCCGGTAATCCCCGGCGGGCGCGGTGAGAAACACGAGATCGTACTCCACGCCGCACGCGCCGAGCAGCGCGTGCCGCCGGAGCTCACGGAGCGCGGCTTCCGTGCCGTTTTCCCCGCCGTCGAACACCATGACGGGGAGATCGCCGGAAATGCCGAGCCGCCAGAGGGCATCCCGCGTCCCACCCGGCAGGGCGCGCCCCTCGGCGCAGAGCTGCGGAAAGGTGAGCGCGCGGAGATATTCCATGGCCGCGGCGCTCTCACCGCTCTCCATGCCCCAGACCGCGGCGGCGGCGTCTGCCATGGCAAAGCCGGAGCTCTCCCGGAGCATCTCCCGCGCGCCGCGCGCGGCGGTGTCCGCGTCTCCGGCGACGCAGAGCGCGAGCGCAATTTCGCATGCGCTCCCCTCCGGCAGAGGTATACGCGCGGCGATATACGGCTCATTCTGCCAGCCCGTATTTTCCCGGAACTCCCCCGCGCCGCCGCGGGCGGGAAACTGCCGGAAGTCGGAGGAAAATCCCGCCTCTCCCGAGCAGGCAAGCGCAAGATACTGCGCGCTTTGGTTTCCCCGCGGCGCGCGGTACACGATGAGCACGCCGGAGCGCACCGATGTGCAAAGCCCCAGCCGGGCAAACGCCGGGTGCGCGGCATAGTCCCGCGTATCCAGCAGCACCGGCTCAAAGCCGAAGATGACCGCGTCCGGCGCGGCCTTCCCGGAGCGCAGGCGCAGCCGCCGCAGCTCGCCCGGATACGCGCGCGAAACGGTGCAGCGCATCTCCCAGAGAAGATCCCCGCTCTGTCCCGCAAGGAGCGCTTCCCCTGCGGTGAAGCGCCGGCGCAGCGCGCCCTTCTCCCCCGGCTTTGGCAGCAGCGGCTGCCGGACGCCGCCGCTCTCGGCCCAGAGCGCGATGCCGGGCGCGTCCTCCCACGGCATGCGGGCGCTCCGGTACGGGATGAGCGTGCCGCACGAGGCGCGGGACATACCGTTCGCCGTCACGAGCAGCCGGTACGCGCCGTTCGAGAGCGCCGCGCCGTCCGGGAAGAAGGGATCCTCCCCCTCGCCGGTCCGGGGCGCGGCACTCCCGGCGCGCTCCGCTCTTCCCGCGCTCCCCGGCACGCGGCGGAAGAGTTTTCCGCCGGCGGGGATCTTCTCCTGCAAAAGCCCCGTGTAGGCGGCCATGGCCGGGTCGCTGAAAAACCACCGGCGCAGCACGCCGCCGCACAGCGTGTTTGCGATCGCGCAAAGGCTCATGCCGAGATGGTGCGCCATCACGCACCGGACGCAGACCGGCCCGCCGCCGGTACGCGAGGAAGTGAAATCGACCGCCTCCCACAGCCCGTAGGGGCCGGAGAGTCCAGTCTCCGCCATGCGCCGGAGGTTTTCCACCGCCGCGTGCGGCGCAGTGCAGAGCGCAAGATAGCTGCTGTAGGGCGAGACGACGCTCTCATCGCCCCGATCGCGGCAGAGCGCGAGCGGGGCGCAGCCGTGCGCCTTGTAGCGGTAATGGTCCGTGGCGTCAAAGGCGTAAAAGGCGCTCTCGGAAATGCCCCAGAGTTTTTTCGCGCCGAACGTGCGCCGCTGCTGGACGTATACGGCAAAGCGGGCGCTCTCCCAGAGATGCGAACCGCGGTACAGCGGCAGGAAAAGCTCCGGCATCAGATATTCAAAAAGGCTGCCCGACCAGCTTACCATGCCGCGCCGCCTCCGATAGCCCACCTGCGCGCGGCTGAGCTGCCGCCAGTGGCGGTGCTCGATCTGCCCGGAGGCGACGGTGAAATACGCCGTCAGGCGCTCTTCGCTCTCTAAAAGATCGTACCAGCTCTGCGCCGGAGCGCTCTCGCCGGGCAGAAGGCCGATGCGGAATAGCCGCCGTTTTTCATCGTAGATCGCGCGAAAATCCATCGCCGCGGCGGTCTCTCGCGCCTGCTTTGCGAGAGCGGGCGCGCCGTGCGCGGCAAAGCCCACGGCGCAGGCGGTGAGCGCGGCGGCCAGATTGCCGCTGTCCACGGTCGAAACATACGCCGGATCGAGCGGCGCGAGCGTTTCCGTATCGTACCAGTTATAAAGATGGCCTTTCCACTTGGGCAAACGCCCGACCGTATCGAGGATGTTTCCGCAGAGCGTGAGCGCCTCGGTCTCCGACGCGATGCCGAGCTCGAGTGCCGAGAGAGCGCCCGCGAGCGCCATGGCGATGTTCGTCGGGCTCGTCCGGTCCGCGCCCGACGCCGGGGGCGAGAGCTGCACGTTGTCCGGCGGCAGATGGTGCGATGCCGCCGTGCAGTTTTCGCGGAAGTACCGCCAGATCTCCGCGGCGCGCCGCAGAAGGAATTCCCGCTCTCCGCTGTCGAGCGGCTTCTCCTTCTTCTCTCTTCCGAGCCGGTGGGCGATAAGCGGCGTGAAGATCCAGCAGATGGCCGCAGCGCGTCCGGCAAACGTCTGCGAAAAGGCAAGCAGCAGCCCGGAAAAGTATACGACCGGCCACATTGCGGCGAACGTACCGGCAAGATCGGCGCTGCGGCGCTCGCTCTGCTCGGCGGTCTGCCACTGGAGCAGCCGCCGGTGCGAGACCCCCATCCGCCAGAGCGCGAGCACGATCGCGGAAACGCTCGTCCACGCCTCCGCCGCGAGAAAGAGCGCCCGCGCGAAAACGCGCGTCAGCTCGCCGCCGAGACCGTGCAGCGCGGCGCTTTTGAAGCGCACCTCCCGCCCGTCGCGAAAGAGGACGCTAAGGCCGTACCGGAGCACCGGCAGAAAGAGGACGAGCAGCGCGCAGAGCGCGGGCAGGCGCGTCACGGCGTTCGGTAAGAGAAACCATGCGCCGAGCGCCGCGAAAAGGCTGACCGGCAGCAGCGCGCGCCGGAGGGAATCGAAAAGCCGCCAGCGCTCGATGGGCGGGAGCGCTTTGCCCCGCCGGAAGAGCCATGGCAGATTCTGCACGTCCCCGCGCATCCAGCGGTGCGCGCGGGCAAAATAGCTCACCGCACCGGAGGGGAAGCCGTCGGTCAGCTCCACATCGCTCACATACCCGCCGCGGAGAAACGCCCCCTCGAGCGCGTCGTGGCTCAATACGCGCCCTTCGGGAATGCGTTCCCCCAGACACGCGAGATACGCCCCCACATGGATGAGCCCCTTCCCCGCGAAGCCGCCGCTTCGGAAGGCGTCCATATACACCTCCCCGGCGTCCGAGCCGTAGGGATCGCCGCCGGGCGCGGGGGCAAAGAGGCGCGTGAAGTCGTTCCGGTACGCGCTCTCGAGCGACACGGCGATGCGCGGATGCAGCACGCCGTGGCCGCGAAAAACGATCCCGCGTTTGGGATCGACCGCCGGGCGGTTGAGCGGGTGGAGCGCCGCGCCGATGAGCTCTCCGGCGCTCTCCGGCTCAAGACGCGTGTCGGCGTCGAGCGTGAGGATATAGCGCGTGGAGCGCAGCTTCTCCGCGTCTCCGGCGCGGACGCGAAGAGTCGTGTTCTCCCCGGCGAGCAGACGGCAAAGCTCCAGCAACGCGCCGCGCTTTCGCTCCCAGGGAGCGAATTTCCCGCTGTCCCGGCTGTAGAGCCGGTCGCGGGTGAAAAGATAAAAGCCCCCGCCGCAGCGCGCGTTGAGCGCGTCGGTCTTCGCGGCGGCATGATCGAGCAGGGCGCGGTCGGCGTGCGAGAGCGTTTCGCCGCTCTCCGGAAGATCGCACAAAAGACCGAAGAGAAGGTTTTCCCCGCAGCCGCGGGAGGCCGCGCGAAATTCCTCAAGCCGCCGGAGCGCGACGTTTGCTGCCTTCTCCCCCGTGAGCAATACCGACAGCACGCAGACCGTCTTTCCCTCGGGCGGGACGCCGTCTTTCAGAGAAAGGCGCGGCAGATGGCGCGGCGGCACGGCGCGGAGCAGCGCGCGGTCCAAAAGTCCCTTCACGACTTCCGAGACCGGCAGCAGCGCCAGCACTCCCGTGAGGACGCTTTTTGTCCACAGCGCGCTCGCCGCGGAGAGCGCAAGCGTAAAAAGGACGTTTGCGAGAATGTACGCCGCGCCGCCTCTCCGCGGTACGCCCGCGCCGAGGGGATTTTCATAGAGCCAGTAGCCGATGTGACGCCGCCGGACGCCATCGGCGCGCTCGGCAAGGCGCAGCGCCTCCTCCGCGACGCGCGCCTCGCTTTTATTTTTCCGCCGCGAAAGCGTTTCGACGCGCGCGCGGTAGTCCCGGCGGCTGCGCTCGTCCATGCGCTGGTACACCCCCGCCGGGTCGCGCCGGAGGATGTGCTCCACGGCGTCGGCCTCTTCCAGCACCGCGTCCAGATCGAGCGAGGCGATGTGCCGCAGCGCTGTAAAATATACGGCGGCTGCCGCACCGGAGGGCGTCTCGCCCCGGTAGAGCTGCGCGAGCCGGACGAGGACCGCCGCGCGCAGCGACGCGCCGAGAAGGGACAGCTCGCGCCCGGTGAGCGGCGTTTTCCGCTGAAAGCCTTCCAGAAATACGGCGATCCTTTCCTCGTCCACGCGCCCGCCGCCGGAGGCGAGCAGCACCCGGCAGAGCGCGGGGACGAGCGCCCCCTCGCACGTGGTGCGAAGCCGTCCGGCGGCATGGAACGCGGCGAGCGCGGAGGCTCCCTCCCGCTCGCACAGCCAGAGATTGTCGAGCAGCCACCGCGCTCCGCCGTCGGGTGCCGACGCATCCAGCCGCCGGCGCTTTTCGCGCAGAGCGAGCAGCGCGTGCCGGATCTGATCCTCCGCCACGGCGCGCGGCACCACGCCCGTCACGGGCATCGTGCGCGCCGTACTCTCGGCATAATGCGCCAGCTCTTCAAGCGCTATCACGACCGTTTCCATAGTTTCCGCCTCCAAAGCATGACATTTACGGAACATTTTTCCCCAATGTCCGGCACAATATGCAAAAAGTAACCCCCCAGTAAAACTGGGGGTTCTTCCTATGCGGGCAAAGCCCTCTGTTCCTCGCGTAACGCGTAAACGTGTAATACGGGTCTGCCAGCTGCGCAGGGATTGTTACTTGCCGCCCGTAAACGGGCCAATAGAGGCTATCGTCATCTGTTCACCTAATTCGTCCTCTTTCAGTTGGTTCCTTATGTACTCCGCAATTCGGGTCTCGTTCTTTCCTACCGTATCCACATAATAACCCCTGCACCAGAATTCTCTGTTGCTGTACTTGTACTTCAGTTCCCCGAATTGCTCATACAGCATAGTGCTGCTCTTCCCCTTCAGGTATCCCATAAATCCTGATATCGACAGCTTCGGCGGTATCTCCACGAACAGGTGAATGTGATCCGGGCAGGCTTCCGCTTCGATGATTTTTACACTTTTCCATTCACATAGTTGCCGGAGTATCTTTCCTATCGCTGCCCGCTTTTCTTTGTAGAATACTTTTCTTCGGTACTTCGGCGCAAACACTATGTGATATTTGCAATTCCACTTCGTATGAGATATACTGTTTATGTCATTCAGGCTCATTCTGAATGCCCTCCTTTTGCTTTTTGTGTGCAGTTGGCAGACCGCACGCTTATTCTAAAGCAAAAGGAGTTTTTTTGTCTCCCTCATCGCCAAAGGCTCTTTTGAACCACGCGTCTAACGCGTGGTTTTCGGGTATACAAAAAGGGAGCCGCAGGCGATCCTGCGGCTCCCGAGCCGGTCGGTTTTTTGTTTTATTCCACTTCGCGGGCATAGTAAATGCCATTGAAGGGGTGCAGGAGCTTTTCGCCGTTCAGACCGCGGACGACCTCCTCCGCGCCCTTGGTGAGCAGCGCTAGTGAGGCTTCTTCGGAGTACCATGCCGCGTGCGGCGTGAGGATGACGTTGTCCATGCCGATGAGCGGATGGTCGGCGGGGACGGTCTCGCTGCAGAGCACATCGATGCCTGCGCCGGCGATCTCGCCGTCGCGCAGCGCCGCGATCAGCTCATCCTCCTTGACGATGGCGCCGCGGGCGGTGTTGATGAAGAAAGCGTCCTTTTTCATTTTGCGGAAAAAGTCCGCACCGATCATGCCCTCCGTAGATTTGTTGAGATGCAGGTGCAGGGAGATGACGTCGCTTTCCGCGGCGACCTCGTCCATAGACTTGAGCGTGATGCCGAGCGGCGCGACCTGCTCCTGCGTGAGGAACGGGTCATAGGAGATCACGTTCATGCCGAAGGCCTGCGCCTTCTGGATCGTGCTGCGGGCGATAGCGCCGCAGCCGATCGTGCCGAACGTGCGTCCGGCGAGCCGGTGCACGGGCTTGGCCACGGAGAAGTCCCACACGCCGCGCTTGACCGTGTCCATGAGCTTATTGAGCTTTTTGGTCACGGCGAGCATGAGCAAAATGGTGTGCGTCGCCACATCCTCGATGCCGTAGTCCGGCACGTTGCACGCCGGGATGCCGAGATCCCGGGCGGCGTCCACGTCGATCGTATCCATGCCGACGCCGCTATGCACGAGCAGACGGCATTTGGGAAGCGCGGCAAGGATATCGCGCGTGATCTCGGCAAAGTGTACCTGGATGGCGTCCGCGTCTTTGCACGCCTCGATAATCTCCTCAGGCGATTTGCACTGGCAGGGGCGGAACTCGAAGTCCGCCGCCTTGTAAACGTCGATGAACGGCTGGATCGTTTCATACGAATAGTCCGTCAGCACGACGAGCGGTCGTTTTTTCGTTACCGGCATAGGAAACCTCCGTCCACAGGGATCGTAGCGCCGCAGATGTAGTTCGACGCCTCCGAGGCTAGGAACACCACGACATCCTTGAACACCTTCGGATCGCCCCACGCTTTGGAGGGGATCCGGTCGATGATCTCCTTGTTGCGCACGGGGTCCTCCATCAGGGGTTTGCCCATATCGGTGGCGATATAGCCTGGCGCGATGGCGTTCACGTTAATGCCCTCGGCGGCCCACTCGTTGGTGAGCGCGCGGGTCAGGCCCATAACGGCAGTCTTCGTCGCAGTGTAGGCCGGTACGCGGTAGCCGCCGAAGTAGCTGAGCATGGACGCCACGTTGATGATCTTGCCCTTGTGCTGCGGGATCATCTCGCGCGCGGCGAGTTGGCTCAGGAAGAACACGGCGTTGAGATTGATGTTGACCACATCGTCCCACGCCTGCTCTTCAAAGTCCACGGACGGCATGCGCCGCTGGATGCCAGCGCAGTTGACGAGAATGTCCAGATGGGAGCCGAGAAGCTCCATGCTCTCGGCAAAGGCACGCCGGAGCTGCTCGCGCTCACCCAGATCGGCGATCACGCCGTGGACGGCGTAGCCCTTTTCCCGAAGATAGTCGCGCACCGTGAACATCCGCTCGGAGCGGTTGATGAGCACGACCTCCGCTCCGGCCTCGCAGAGGCCTTCGGCGAGATAGCGGCCGATGCCCTCCATCGCGCCGACGCCGGTCACGATGGCCTTTTTTCCGGCAAGGTCAAGCCTTGCCCGCATTTCCTCTATCATTTGTCCGCGCCTTCCTCAGATATAGTTCTTGTCCTTGTTGTATATGCCGTACACGCGGTCCTCCGGCCGCAGCGCCACGAGCGCCCACAGATAGGTGTTGCGCGTGCCGGGCGAGGCGACGGTCGGGTGATAGCCGCACGGGAACACGACCATGTTGCCCGAGCGGACGGGGTGGGCGACGGCGTCGGAGTACAGGCCGTTCTCCTCGAGATAGGTGATCTGATAGCCCATCTTCGGGGCGGGCATGTCAAAGTAGCAGTACGTCTCCTCGAGCATGGCGGCGTGCTCGTGCGGCGGCCAGCTCGTCCAGCCGGAATCCGGACCGAAGGTGTAGCCGCAGAGTAGCCGCGATGCCGGTGTCTTGTCGCCAAGCATGATGAACACCTCGCGCTGGAACGTGCCCTCGCCGTGCACCTCGTGCATGGGGCCTAGCGGGGCGTTCGGGTCGAAGCGGATGTGCAGCGTCTCGCCGACGCCCTCATAGAGCGCATAGGCAATATAGAAAACGCAGTTTTCCTCCGCGCGGAGCGTGCAGACGGTGTTTCCGGCGAGATACTGGCCGTCCAGTCGGCTCATATCCTCCGCGTCTTTGCCCTCCACAGTGATGACGGCCTTTCCCTCGATGAGAGAGAGGAAGTACTCATATTCGCCCGATTCGACCGTGTAGTTCTCTCCGGCAGGGAGATTCAGACGGTCGATGTGCGTATAGACGCATTCGTGGATATCGGGCGTGATGACGGTGTGGCGTCCGGGCTCTTCGCTGCTTTTGACGTTCCACTTGAGCATATCTTCGCGTTTCAGTTTCATAAGAACAACTCCTTTTCATGATGCCGGTGCGGCTTCGCACCGGCATGGGTTTTTCAGCCTACGACCCACGCGGTGACCGCGGGGACGAAAATAATGAGCAGCACGACGCAGAGATTGGCAATGAAGAACGGCATCTCGCCTTTGGTGATCTCGCCGACGCTCAGACCGGAGATGTTGGCCATGCCGAACAGGTTGACCGCGACCGGCGGCGTGCAGCAGCCGAGCGAGTTGAGGATGCAGAACACGATGCCGAAGTGGATCACGTCGATGCCGAGCTCCTTGGCAACCGGCCAGAGCAACGGCACGAGTAGTACGGCGATGGAGGTGCCGTCCATGAACATGCCGAAGATGACGAGCAGCACAAAGCAGAACAGCAGGAACACCGTCGGGCTCATGTGGCAGCTGAGCACGAACTGCGTCAGGCTCTTGGTGAGACCGGCGTAGGAGAAGAAATAGGAGAACGCCGTCGCGCAGGCAATGATAAACATGATAACGGTACTCTGCTTGGCCGAATCCACGAGGATCGTCGGCAGATTGTGGAGTGAGATCTCCTTATAGACGAATCGGCCGATCAGATACGCCGCCACGCAGGCAATGCCGGCGGACTCCGTCGGGGTGAAGAAGCCGCTGTAAATGCCACCGAGGATGATGAGCGGCACGGCCAGCGCGGGCAGCGTGCGGGCGATAACGCCGAGCAGCTCGCGGGCCGTGTGCTTCTGCACGCCGGCCTTCGGCCACTTGTCCTTGCGGGAGATGCCGAACACGACACCGGCAAGGACGATCACTGTAAAGATGCCCCAGAAGATACCGGCAGAGAACATGTTCGTAACGGAGCAGCCGACGAGTGTGCTGTAAATGACCATGATGATGCTCGGCGGGATGACGGGGCCGAGACCGCCCGCCACGGCCATGAGACCGGCGGACTGCGCTTCGGGGTATTTAATCTCCTTCATGGAAGGATAGATCATCGCGCCGATGGCGATGGTCGTGGCCGGGCCGCTGCCGGAGAGCGCGGCGAAGATCGCGCAGGCGAGAATGGCCGTATAGGCCAGACCGCCGCGGACGCGGCCGGTGAGAATGTTGGCAAAGTCCACGATTTTGCGGGAGATGCCGCCGGCGGTCATCAGGTTGCCGGCGAGAATGAACAGCGGGATGGCCATGAGCGGGAACGAGTCCATGCCCGTGTACAGGCGCTGTGCGATCGTGACGATGGGAATACCGCAGTAAAAAAAGCTGACCAGCGAGGAGAGCCCGAGCGAGATCGATACGGGCAGCCCCAGCACCAGGAACAGCACAAAAGAGCCGAAGAGGATCAGTGTCGTCATATTCATGCGTTCTTTTCCTCCCCGTTCTCGGATTTTTTCGTGCAAAGCTTCACAATGGTGTTAATGAGAATGATCGTCTGCGTAAGGAAGATCGCGAGGCAGCCTACCGTGACGCAGCCGGCAAAGTAATATTTGGGTATCTGCAGCGCTGGCATAACGCCGCCCACAGTCATCATGGAGCGGATCATCCGGATGGAGGCAAAGCCCACCACGCCGGAGAATACGATCACCATCAGAGTGGAGAAATGGTCGAACCAGACCTTGACCTTTGGAGGAAGTCGACGGACAAGAGAGTCCACATTGAGCTGCGAATGGTCGCGAAGGCTGATCTCCGTACCCAGCATCAGCATATAGATCATGCAGCCGCGGGCCAGCTCTTCAAACCAGCTGATGTTGAGCTTGAAAAGATTTCGATTCAATACCTGACCAAACACAGCCAGGACCATAACAGTGAAAAAGATGGTGATGAGCACCCGTTCCACCCGGTCGATCGCTTTGACAATTTTCACAGAAGTCAACCTTTCTTGCTTTCAGGATCGGCCCGGGAAACGGAGGTCATCCGCTTCCCGGGCGCTGAGAAAAGGAGGAAGATGCTTATTTCGCTGCGTTGACCATTTCGACCAGTTCGGTGGGGATGCGGTCGTTGGCGAACTCTTCGTACAGGGGCTTGCAGAGCTCGTACAGAGCGGTACGGTCAATGTCGGTAATGGTGGCGCCGTTGGCTTTGAGTGTCTCGATGGCGTCCTCGTTGGCCTGAAGCACCATGGCGCTGGCCTGGGCAATGCCATCCTTGCAGGCGGCGAAGAAAGCATCGCGCATGTCGGCAGGGATCTTCTCAATGGCTTCGTTGGAAATGAGGATGATGCAGATGTTGTAGGTGTGGCCGCTGAGCGTCAGGTACGGGGCGACCTCGGAGAAGCCGTCGGAGAGGTAGTTGGCGATGGTGTTCTCACCACCGTCCACGGTGCCCTGCTGGATCGCGGTGAACAGCTCGCTGTAGGCCATGGGGGTAGCCTGCGCGCCGATGGCGTTGAAGATACCGACGTCGACCGGGTTCTCCATGGTGCGGATCTTCAGGCCCTTGAAATCATCCACGGTATTGATGGGCTTGGAGGTGAAGCAGTGACGGAAGCCGGTGTACAGATATCCGCAGATGTTCAGGCCCTTTTCGGCGGCCTTGTCCGCGTAGTACTGACCGAGCTCGCCTTCCATGGCCTTCTGGATGTGCTCGTCGCTCTCGAAGAGGAACGGGCCGCCGACCGCGCCGAACTCGGGGATGACCGATCCGATAACGGCGAGGTTGGTAACGGCCATATCCAGCGTGTTCATCTGGATGGCTTCCTGGCTGGCGCCGACGTCGCCGAGCTGGGAGGAGGGGTAGACCTCGATCTCAATGGCGCCGTTGGTGGCTTCCTTGACGACCTCGGCCATTTTCTGGAAGGCGAGGTGGTTGGTGGCGGTGGGGTTGTGGCAGTCGCTGAACTTCAGAACAATGGGCTCGACGGTGCTGTCGGAGCCAGTGGTCGTGCCGGACTCGGTGGGGGTGGTCGCCGGGGTTTCTGTGCTGGCGCCGCAGGCAGCCAGACCGAAAACCATGACCAGAGACAGGATGAGAGCAAGGATCTTCTTCATTTCGGTTCCTCCATAATGGTTTTTTATCTTTTATTGTGTAAACAATAAAGAACAAAGTATTTTGTGTGCCGCCCTCCGGCGGCAGAGGGTCATGCTTTGAACTCGCGGAGCAGAGCGGCGCGCAGCGCGCGCATCTCCTCTTCCGGCAGCTCCGTTACCGGCGCGTCCATGCGAAACGGTCCGCCCCAGTCCGGCGCGCCGGGGCGCTTCGGAACAAGGTGGAAGTGGACGTGCGGCATGAGATCACCGTAAATGGCGTAATTGATCTTTTCCGCGCCGACGGCCCGCTGTATCGCCGAGGCGGTGCGCGCCACATCGTCCATGTAGCCTTGCCGCTCTTCCACCGTGAGTTCAAAAAGCTCGTTTACATGGCGGAGACGGAACGCCACGACGCAGCGGCCGTAATAGGTCTGGCTACGGAAGACGTATACCGTACTGTATGGTAGCGTACAGAGTTCCTCCATGATTGAGCGGCGAAACTCGCTCTCTTCATGGCAGTAGATACATTCCAAGGCACAGACCTCCTTTTTATTCATGGAGCACCCGCTCCAGAAACCGTGCCGCCTGGGCGAACCATCCGGCGCAGCCGTGGGATACATGCTTCTCCTCGCCGACCGTCGCGCGCGTGCCGAGACTCACGCCGTGCACGCCGCTGCCGTAAATATGCAGCTCATAGGGGATCTTTTCTCGCGCGAGTGCCGAAGCAAAGAGCAGCGAGTTTTCCGCGTTAACCATTTCGTCCGTAGCTGTGTGCCAGAGAAAGACCGGCGGGACACACCCGCTCACCTGCGTTTCCAGCGACACGCTCCGGCGCATTTTCGGCGTATCCTGCGCACCGAGAAGGTTATGGATTGACTCCTCGTGCGCCGCCGCGCCGGCGGTGATGACCGGATAACCGAGCACGAGCGCGTTCGGGCGAAGCTCCTCCCTTTCGGCCTCCGCCGCTGCGCTGAGAGCGGGGCGGTCCCACTTGCAGGCGTATTCCGCGGCAAGATGGCCTCCGGCGGAAAATCCGGTGATGACGATCGCGTCTTTCCGCACATGCCACTCTCCGGCGTTTTGCCGGATGAGCCGCACCGTGCGCGCGAGTTGCTCGAGCGCGGCGGGATAAATACCCTTTTCTGTGCTGTAGCGCAAGGAGAAAACGTGATACCCTTCGGCGAGGAAAGCGCAAGCGAGCGGCTCGGATTCGCGGTCATTCGTAAAGCGGTACGCGCCGCCGGGACAGAGGATCACCGCCGGACGGTCCTTCCAGCGGATGCGCTCCGACATATCCAGCACGTAGCATTCGAGCACAGCCGTATGCCCGCCGGAACTCTGAATGGGAAGAGAAAAGGTCTTCACGCCGCGGTTTTCTCCTTTCTCTCGCGGTATGTTTACCGGTTTCATCTCAGCCGGTAAAAAAGCAGCGGTGCATACCGCTGTTCGAAAAAAACGGGGATTAGACGCGGATATCGGAAACGGTTTTCAAAGTCTCGCGGCAGATTTCCGTGATGCGTCCGTAGTTCTCTTCGCGGATGAGCTTTTTCGGGCAGAGCCAGCTGCCGCCGCAGGCGAGAACGTTCGGAAGTGCAAGATAGTCGGCCAGATTCTTTTCGCCGATGCCGCCGGTTGGCATGAACTTCACCTGCGAAAACACTGCTCCGAGCGCTTTGAGCATTGGCACGCCGCCGGCCTGCTCGGCGGGGAAAAACTTCACGCAAATCATGCCGTCGCAGACGGCCTTCTGCAGCTCACTCGCCGTGGCGACGCCGGGGAAAAACGGCAGGCTCTGCGCGCGGCACCACGTGAGCAGCGGCTCGCTGTAGCCAGGGCTTACGATGAACTGCGCTCCGGCGCTCTGCGCGCCCTCGGCGGTCTTCACATCGAGCACCGTTCCAGCGCCGACGCACATCTCCGGCACCGCTTCGGCAATGCGCCGGATGGACTCCTGCGCAGCCGCGGTTCGGTAAGTGACCTCCATGACCGGAACACCGCCTTCAAGAAGCGCTCTGGCCAGCGGTACGGCCCGGTCGGCATCGTTAAGCACGACGACCGGCACAACGCCGAGACGTCCGAAAAGTTCGTAAATATCTCTCATTTGTCCCTCCATTCCGGTTCGCCGGCCATGAAGCGCTCGAGCTCCCGCCGGGAGGGAAGGCCGTCGTTGTCGCCCTTGCTCAGAAGCTGGATCGCGCCGATGGCGCAGCCGCGGCGCACCGCCTCGGCAAGAGGCATATCCTCGAGCAGTGCCGTGAGCACTCCGGCGGCGAAGCCGTCGCCCGCGCCGACCGTATCCACGATCCTGTCCACATGGAAGCCCGGAACATAGCCGCTCTCCCCACCGGCAGAAGCGTAATACGCGCCCTTTGCGCCGAGCTTTACGACAACAGTCTTCGTTCCGCGGGCGATATACCACGCGGCGATCTTTTCAGGATCGTCCTCGCCCATGAGGATCTTCGCTTCCTTGACGCCGGGGAGAAAAATATCGGCCTGTTCGGCGATGCCGTTAAGGCATTCGGCCATTTTTTCCGTGTCCGGCCAGAGCTGCAGCCGGAGATTCGGATCGAACGACAGCTTCACGCCGCTCCCCCTTGTGCGCGCCGCAAGCGCAAGGACGGCTTCGCGTGCAGAATCGGAAAGCGCAGGCGTGATGCCCGTCATATGCACCAGCGCGCAGCCGGAAAGGTCGAGCGCGGCGACGTCCTCCGCCGACAGCGTAGAAGCCGCGCTGCCGCGCCGGAAGTAGAAGATGCTGGGATCGCCCTCGTCCACCATGGATTTGAACATGAAGCCAGTGGGGCGCTCGTCGGAGAAGAGGATATGTCCGGTAGAAATGCCGATTTCCTCCATCCGGTTGGTAATGCGTTTTCCGAACGGATCGCGGCCGAGCTTCGTCATGTACGACACCTCGTGGCCGAGGCGCTTCATGCCGATGGCCACATTCAGCTCCGCACCGCACGTCGTGAAGGAAAAGTGGTCTACGTTCTCCAGCCGTCCGGTCTCCTCGGCGATGAACAGACCCATCGGTTCACCGACCAGGAGCGTGGTTTTATGATTCATTGCGTATCATCCTTTTTGATTTCACCGGAGAGCCGCGTTGTGGAGCGGCGGATGCTCAGCCTGCAGCCGAGCATGAGCTCCGTTGGCTCGGCGTTCTCCGTTTCGATGTTCTCCACGAGCAGACGGGCGGCATGCGTGCCGATGTCTCTCGCAGGAACGTAAATGGTCGTGATGTTTGGCTCCACGAGCGTCGCCCAGCTCATCTCTTGCTGCCAGTTCCAGTCTTCAGGACCGCACAGGCCGATCTCCTCCGGCATGGAGAGACCGCGTGAATGGATCGCCTTATAGGCCTGAACGGTCGTAACGCTGTTGCCGCCGATTACGGCGGGCACATCGCCGGGCCGGAGACGGCAGCAGAGCTCGTCGAGCTGCATGGAGGCGGTGATGCCGAGCTTCGTGCTGACAACGAACACATCGTCGCCCGGGTCGTAGCCGTAGATCTCCTTCACCGCGGCAATGAAAGCGTCCTTGCGGCGCTGACGGGTGGAGTTTTTCTCCCAGCGCTGGGTGAAAAGCACCGGCCGCGTATAGCCCTGCTCTTTGAGATGCGCCACGAGATCGTGGAACGGCTTTTCTTGCTCGATCGTGACGATGTTGAAGCGGTAATTGCTGATATAGCGGTCGCACAGCACAACCGGCAGGCCGCGGCTCGCCACGCCGATAAGATGGTTGTTCTGGCTGGACGTGGTGTTGACCAGAAGCCCCGCAACGCCCTTGGAGATGAGCATATCGATGAGCTCCTCTTCCTTCTGCAGGCTGTCGTCGCAGTTGGCAAAGATCGGAACATAGCCGCGCTCCGCCAGATAGTCCCCGATGGCGATAATCAGCGCCGATGAGAACGGCGTGGACATATCGGATATGAGAACGCCGATCAGATTCGTTTTCTTGCGCTTGAGATTGCGGGCGATGTCGCTCGGCTGGTAGTTCGTCAGCTCGATGGCGGCACGCACCCGCTCGCGGGTCTTCTCGCTCATCATTTCCCCGTGTCCATTGATGTAACGGGAAATGGTGGTTTTTGACACGCCTACGGCTCTCGCGATATCATCGATCGTTGTCTTGGACTCTCTGGCCATGCAGCAGACCCCTTTCGCCTTTTTTCTTAATTTTTATATAGGTATCATAACAGGGAAAGGGGCGCTTGACAATCACACGTCGCAGAGATCGAGACGGCAGGAGTCGAGATTGTAGCGCTCGTGTTCGAGATCGCGGCGCTCGATGATGAGCTGGCGTTCCTTCTCCCAGGTCAGATGACGATAGGGCTCAGCCTTCTCGTCGGTCTTGAGCCAGTTCATGAAGTCCTCAAAAATTTCAGGCTGCCACGGGAACTCATCGATGGCGGTGGCGGAGTAGACGCCCTCGTGAATGCGCTGGAAGCCGAAAATGTCGCGGACATGGATCTTCTCGGCGTCGTCGGCAACTTCCTCTGCCATGTGCGGCGGGATGAAGCACACGCCGCTCTCGCAGGCGTAAACAATGTCACCGGGGAGGCAGGTGGCGTGGCCGATGCGGCAGGGCGCGTTGTAGCCGACGAGCGTGATATCGCGGATCGGCGAGGGGTGGAAGCCGCGGTAGAAGATGTTGATATCCTCAATCTCGCGGATCTGCTGCAGATCGCGGATGCTGCCCCATACGACGGCGCCGCCGCGCTTCGTCTTCTGGCGGATCACGGTGGCAAGATTGCCGCCGACGAGCGTGCCGTACTCGGTCTTATCGAAAAGGTCGGCGACAAAAACGTCGTCCTCAACCAGGCCGTCCACGACCCACTGGTTGTACATACCCTTCATGCCCTGGCTCTTAGCCTGACGCATCATAGCAAGCTCCAGATCCTCGCGGATGGGAACGAACGTCGCCGTCACGGCGCGGCCGACGGTCGGCTTCTGCGTGTTGTGCGTGCACTTGAACTCACCCTGGAACTGATAGTTGTTCAGCTTCATCCAGGCCAGACGCCAAACTTCCTCGATGCTCATGTTGCGCAGACGCTCGAGAACGCTGTCGGAAACGCGGGGGCGTCCGTCCGGGAAGCGCTCGCCGGTCCAATAAGAAGTCATCTGAATGATGTCATCACGGTTGTTGAACTGCATGGTATATAAGTTCCTTTCTGCTCCGGCTGTTATTTGTTAACCGGTTTCATTCCGCGGGATAAAAGAACGCCCTCGGCGCGATCCGATGGGCTGGTTCTCTTTTCGCCGTCATTCTCTCGCATTTTTCCGCTTTTGTCTACCCCAAAATTGTATTTTCGTACAGCCTAATAAAAAACTCCGCGCCATTTTGGTAACTTAAACGAAAAATTACGAAATCGGTTTCGTAATGGAAACGTTTCTTCGTATTGGAGCAAGTTTTCTCCCCGCTGTCAGCGAAAAAGCCTTGACAGCCTCGCTTTGGGCGGGTATAATGTGCCGGTGACAGGGAAAAATCCTTGACAGAGGGAGGCAGAGAGTATGGAAGAAGCGCTCTTTCGCACGATGCTCTTTGACTCTTACGGTGAGCTGCTCACCGAAAAGCAGCGCGAGTACTTTGACCTGCATTACAACGAAGACCTCTCTCTTGCCGAGATCGCGCAGAGCGAGGGCGTTTCCCGGCAGAGCGTGTGGGACATCATCCGCCGCGCCGAGGAGACGATGCGCCGGTTTGAAGAGAAAACCGGGCTGGTCGCGCGCTTCGCCGCCGAGCGGGATATTCTCGCTGCGGCGCAGGAAAAGCTCGCGCGGCTCGAAACCATGACCGATGGCGCCGCGCAGAGCTTAGCGCGCGAGATCGCCGCCGCATTACAGGAGCTGGGACATGGCATTTGAAAATCTTTCCGACAAACTCAATAACGTTTTCAAAAAGCTCCGCGGCAAGGGCCGCCTGTCGGAGTCGGACGTAAAGGAAGCGATGCGCGAGGTGCGTCTCGCGCTGCTCGAGGCCGACGTGAGCTACAAGGTCGTCAAGGACTTTGTCAAATCCGTCAGCGAGCGCGCCGTCGGCACGGACGTGCTCGAGAGCCTCTCCCCCGCGCAGATGGTCATCAAGATCGTCAACGAGGAGCTGTGCGCGCTGATGGGCGGCCAGAGCCAGAAGCTCAACATCGGCTCGAAGTCCCCGAGCGTCGTGATGCTCGTCGGTCTGCAGGGCGCCGGTAAAACCACGAACGGCGCGAAGCTCGCCGCGCTCATGCGCAAGAGCCAGAACAAGCGCCCCCTGCTCGTCGCGTGCGACGTGTACCGTCCCGCCGCGATCGATCAGCTCAAGACCGTCGGCAAAAAGCTCGATCTTCCCGTATACGAGGAAGGCCAGGGCGACCCGGTGGAGATCGCCAAGCACGCGATCGACCACGCCCGCCGCCACGGAAACGATCTCGTATTTCTCGATACCGCCGGACGGCTCCACATCGACGAGGCGCTCATGGACGAGCTGCGCCGCATCAAGGCCGAGACCGAACCGGCGGAGATTCTGCTCGTCGTGGACGCGATGACCGGCCAGGATGCCGTGAACGCCGCCGCCGCCTTTGACGAAGCGCTCGGCATCACCGGCGTGATGCTCACCAAGCTCGACGGCGACGCCCGCGGCGGCGCCGCGCTCTCCGTCAAGGCCGTGACGGGCAAGCCCATCAAGTTCGCCGGCGTCGGCGAAAAGCTCGACGCCATCGAGGTCTTCCACCCCGACCGCATGGCGAGCCGCATTCTCGGCATGGGCGACGTGCTCACGCTCATCGAAAAGGCGGAGGCCGCCGTCGATGAGAAGAAGGCGCAGGAGCTCGCCGAAAAGCTCAAAAAGAACCGCTTCACGCTGACCGATTATCTCGACCAGCTCAACTCCATGAAGAACATGGGCTCGCTGCAGGAGCTCGCCGGGATGGTGCCGGGGCTGGACGCCAAGGCGCTCGCCGGCGCGAAGATCGACGAGAAGGCCATGGCGCACACCGAGGCGATCATCCTCTCCATGACTCCCGCCGAGCGCGAGAACCCCTCGATTTTGAACTCCAGCCGAAAGCGGCGCATCGCCGCGGGCGCGGGCGTCGGCGTGGTGGACATCAACCGTCTGCTCAAGCAGTTTGAAATGATGCAGACGATGGCGCGCCAGCTCTCCGGCAAGAAAATGAAGCGCTTCCAGCGCGGCGGCGGCAAAATGCCGTTCGGCTTCTGACAGCTTTTTATTGCAAGCGCCGATTAACAAGGGCACACACGTCGGACAGCCAGTCTTTTCGGTGCTTTTTGCCCTTTTCTCCTTGGCGGGCGACAGCCCGCCTGCGTCCAAAAGAACAAAAATCCCTCGAAAATCCAAGGCTGTCCGATGCGAAGCAGTTCTGCCGGAGCAGAAATGCTCGCAGACAAGGAAAAGGCCGCAGAGAATACTTTGTGTATTCTCAAGGGCTTTGACGCAGTATGAGGGCATTTCCGCCCGGCAGAACCGCGTGTGCCCTTGTCAATCGACGCGAGGCAATGAAAATATAAAAATTTTATTTATCTTTGGAGGAAACACATCATGGTCAAAATCCGTCTGCGCCGCGTCGGCGCCAAGAAAGCCCCGTTCTACCGCGTCGTCGTGGCCGACAGCCACTTCGCCCGCGACGGCCGCTTCATCGAAGAGATCGGCACCTACGATCCTCTGACCGAGCCTGCCACCATCAAGATCGACATGGAGCGCGCCAAGTACTGGATCTCCAACGGCGCCCAGCCCACCGACACGGTCCGCGGCCTGCTGAAGAAAGCTGAAGCCTGATTCCGAGGGCTGCCGGAATGAAAGAACTGCTGACCTACATCGTGCAAAGTCTCGTGGAGAAACCGGACGAGGTCTCCGTGACAGAGCACGAGACCGGCGGCGAAACCGTTTTTGAAGTGCGGGTCGCCCCCGGCGACATGGGCAAGGTCATCGGCCGTCAGGGCCGCGTGGTCAAGGAGATCCGCGTGCTGATGAAGGCCGTCGCCCAGCGACAGGGAAAAAAGGTCTCGGTCGAGATCCTCGACTGAGTCTCAAACCCAAAACCCAAACCGCAGGGGTGGGGCGCTGCCCCGTCCCTGCGGTTTCCATATCTGGAGGTTTACCTATGGCAAAGGAGCCGTATCTCGAAGCGGGAAAGATCATCAACACGTTCGGCGTGCGCGGCGAGGTCAAGCTCGACCCGTGGTGCGACAGCGCCGAGTTTTTAAAGCCGCTCAAAACGCTCTACATTGACGGCGCGCCGCGCGCCGTCGCCTCGTCGCGCGTCCACAAGGGCATGCTCATCGTCCGCTTTGCGGATGTGGAGAATGTGAACGGCGCGATGCTTCTCAAAAACAAGATCGTGTACTTCGCCCGCAGCGACGTGCATCTGCCGAAGGGACGGCACTTTGTCGCCGATCTTCTCGGCGCGGCGGTCGTGGACGAGCAGGGCACGGAGATCGGCAAGCTCACCGAGGTGCTCGATATGCCCGCCGGGCAGGTCTACGTCGTGCAGGGCGAGACCGAGCATACGATCCCCGCCGTGCCGGAATTTATTCTTGACATCGACGCGGACGAGAAAACGATCCGCGTTCATCTGATAGAAGGGATGTGACGCCATGCGCATCGACATTCTGACGCTCTTCCCCGACGCGGTGGAGGCGTCTCTCAAGATCAGCATTCTCGGCCGCGCCGAGAAGAAGGGCATTCTGGACATCCACGCCGTCCAGATCCGCGACTATACCGAAAACAAACAGCAGCAGGTGGACGATTACCCCTACGGCGGCGGCTGGGGCTGCGTGATGATGGCGCAGCCGCTCAAGTCGTGCCTTGACGACGTGTGCGCCAAGGCGGGCGAAAAGCGCCGCCGCGTTATTTACATGTCCCCACAGGGCAAGACGTTCGACCAGAGCTGCGCGCGCCGTCTCGCCGCGGACTACGACCATCTCGTGCTCGTGTGCGGCCACTACGAGGGCGTGGACGAGCGCTTCATCGAAGAGTGCGTGGACGAGGAGATCTCCCTCGGCGACTTTGTCCTGACCGGCGGCGAGATCGCCGCCATGGCGGTGACGGACGCCGTGTGCCGCCTTATCCCCGGCGTGCTCGCGGATGAGGAGTGCTTCACCGGCGAGAGCCACTGGGACGGCCTGCTCGAATACCCGCAGTACACCCGCCCGGACGTGTGGGAGGGGCGCGAGGTGCCGCCCATTCTGCGCAGCGGCGTAGACCGCGAGATCGCCCGCTGGCGGCGGAAAAAAATGCTCGAGCGCACGATGGACAAGCGCCCGGAGCTCTTTGCCAAATTCGTGCCGCAGACGGACGAGGACAAGGCGCTGCTCGACGAGATCGACGCCGAGCGCCACCCGCGCCCCGTGCCGCCGAAGATCGACTGCCGCCGCGCGGAGGAAGCCGATCTGCCCGCCATTCTCGCCATTGCGGACGAGGCAAAGGCGTTTCTCGCCGCGCAGGGACTGGACCAGTGGCAGCACGGCTACCCCGCGGAGGAGGACTTCCGGCGGGACATCGAGCGCGGCGACGGCTGGCTCTTCACCGCGGACGGAAATCCGGCCGGTTATCTCTGCATCAGCCGCCGGAGCGAGGCGGCGTACACCGCCATTGAGGGCGAATGGCTCTCGTGCGCGGGGCCGTATCTCACGGTCCACCGCATCATGGTTTCGGACGCCTACCGCGGAAAAGGCATCGCTTCCGAAATGATCTCGCTCGCGGACGACTTTGCCCACGCCTACTGCTGCGCGGGCGTGCGCATCGACACTGCCCCCGGCAATGAGCCCATGCGCGCCATGCTGCGCAAAAACGGCTTTGAGACCTGCGGCACGATCCGGCTCGTCGGCGGCGTGGACGACGGTGCGCTGCGCATCGCGCTCGAAAAGCTGGTGGAACGATGAATCTGACCGACTACCGCGACATAACGGCGCTTTTGCAGCGCCACGGCTTCCGCTTTTCCAAATCCATGGGGCAGAACTTTCTGACCGCCGCGTGGGTGCCGCAGCAGATCGCCGCCGAAAGCGGCATCACGGCAGCCGACGGCGCGCTCGAGATTGGTCCCGGCGTCGGCTGTCTCACGGCGGAGCTTGCGAAAACCGCGGGCCGCGTCACGGCCGTTGAGCTGGACGAGCGGCTGCGGGGCGTGCTCGGCGAAACGCTCGCGGATTTTGATAATGTGTCGGTCGTTTTTGCCGACGCGCTCAAGGCGGATCTGCCGGCCATCTGCGCCGAAACGCTCGGCGAAAGACCGTGGAAGGTGTGCGCCAATCTGCCGTACAACGTGACGACGCCGCTCATCACCGTCTTTCTCGAGGCGGGCTGCTTTGAGAGCGTCACCGTGATGATCCAGAAGGAAGTCGCGCAGCGGCTGTGCGCCGCGCCCGGCACGGGCGAGTACGGAGCCTTCTCCGTGCTCGTGCAGTGGTACGCCGAGCCGAAGCTTCTCTTTGACGTGCCGCCGCACTGCTTCGTGCCGCAGCCGAAGGTGACGAGCGCCGTTGTGCGCATGGACCGGCGCGCCGCGCCCCCCGCGAGCGTGGACGACGAAAAGCTCTTCTTCCGCACCGTGCGCGCCGCGTTCGCCCAGCGGCGGAAAACGCTTTCAAACGCACTGCGTTCTGCCTTCTCCGAGCTGGACCGCGCCGCCATCGAGTCCGCCATGGAGGAAACCGGCCTTCCGCCCGCCGTGCGCGGCGAAACGCTCTCCATCGCGCAGTTTGCCGCGCTCTCGAATGCGCTTTTACGCAAGTTCGACAAATGAAAATTGCAAATTTCCTCACTTTTTTCGATATACGCCATTGCCAAACGGAACTTTTCCGTCTATTATGAATAATATAATGTAAAAGCAATGGGAGGCTCCGGGACATGGCATATACGATCAACCATTATATCACCGACTGGGTCGAGGAGAGCCGCGCGCTGATGCAGCCGGACAAGGTCCTCTGGATCGACGGCACGGAGACGCAGCTCGAGGAGCTGCGCCGCGAGGCGTATATCACCGGCGAGCTCATCAAGCTCAACCAGGAAAAGCTGCCGGGCTGCGTATACCACCGCAGCGCGCTCAACGACGTTGCCCGCGTCGAGGGACGCACGTTCATCTGCTGCAAAAAGGAAGAGGATGCCGGCCCCACGAACAACTGGATGGCGCCGGACGAGATGAAAGCAAAGCTGCACGATATCTATGCCAGGTGCATGCGCGGCCGGACAATGTATGTTATTCCCTATTCGATGGGCGCGATCGGCTCGCCGTTTGCCAAGTACGGCATTGAGATCACCGACTCGATCTATGTTGTCTGCTGCATGGCGATCATGACGCGCGTCGGCACGAAGGTCTATGAAGCGCTCGGCGATTCGCCGGACTTTGTCAAGGGTCTCCACTCCAAGGCCGAGCTCGACGCCGACAAGCGCTATATCGCGCACTTCCCGGAGGAAAACCTCATCATGTCCGTCAACTCCGGCTACGGCGGCAACGCGCTGCTCGGCAAGAAGTGCTTCGCGCTGCGCATCGCCTCCACGCTGGGCCGTGAGGAGGGCTGGCTCGCCGAGCACATGCTCATTCTCGGCGTGCAGAACCCCAAGGGCGAGATCCGCTATGTCTGCGGCGCGTTCCCGTCCGCCTGCGGCAAGACCAACCTCGCCATGCTCATTCCCCCGGCGGCGTGGCGTGAGAAGGGCTGGAAGTGCTGGTGCGTCGGCGACGATATCGCCTGGCTGCGCCCCGGCCCGGACGGACGGCTCTGGGCCGTCAACCCGGAAAACGGCTTCTTCGGCGTCGCCCCCGGCACGAGTGAAAAGACGAACCCCAACGCTCTCGCCGCGACGCGCAAAAACACCATCTTCACGAACGTCGTCCTCAAGCCGGACGGCACCGTCTGGTGGGAAGGGCTCGACAAAAACCCGCCGACGGACGCGCTCAACTGGAAGGGCGAGCCGTGGGATCCCGCCTCCGGCGTGCCCGGCGCGCATCCGAACTCCCGCTTCACCTCTCCGGCGGTCAACTGTCCGTGCATTTCCAGCGAATTCGAAAATCCGCAGGGCGTGCCCATCTCCGCGATCGTGTTCGGCGGCCGCCGCGCCAAGACCGCGCCGCTCGTCTACCAGAGCCGCGACTGGGGTCACGGCGTATTCGTCGGCAGCATCATGGCCTCCGAAAAGACCGCCGCGGCCGAGGGAAAGGTCGGCGAGACCCGCCGCGACCCGATGGCGATGCTCCCCTTCTGCGGCTACAACATGGGCGACTACTGGCAGCACTGGCTGGACATGGAAAAGCTCGTCACCAAGCCGCCGGTCATCGCAAACGTCAACTGGTTCCGCACCGACGACGAGGGCCATTTCCTCTGGCCGGGCTTCGGCGACAACCTGCGCGTGATTGAGTGGGTGCTGCGCCGCGCCTTCGGCGAGGTGGACGCGCGCGAAACCACGCTCGGCTATGAGCCGTACCCCGAGGATATCGATCTCGAGGGCAGCGGCGTGACGAAGGAAACGCTCGCCGATCTTCTCTCCGTCGATCCCGAGCTCTGGAAGGCCGAGTGCAAGGGCATCCATGAGTTTTACGCCAAGTTCGGCGACAAGCTCCCGCAGCGTCTCGCCGACGAGCTCTCCGCTCTCGAAGCGCGGCTCGGATAAAAAATATACCAAACCGGGGCATGACCGCATCACCGCGTGTCATGCCCCGGTTTTTCGTTTGTAAAAGCTGCTGCCGTTTTTCGGCAGCAGCTTTTTGCTGTAACAATTCTTATTTCGCGTAATCGACGGCCTTGGTCTCGCGCAGGACGTGGACCTTGATCTGGCCGGGGTACGTAAGCTCGGCTTCGATCTTCTTGGCGATGTCGCGCGCGAGCAGGACGATCTGATCCTCGCTGACCTCTTCGGGCTTGACCATGACGCGGATCTCGCGGCCGGCCTGAATGGCGTAGCAGCTCGCAATGCCGGGGAACGAGCGGGAGACTTCCTCGAGCTTTTCGAGACGCTTGACATAGTTCTCGATGTTCTCGCGGCGCGCGCCGGGACGGGCGGCGGAGATCGTGTCGGCGGCCTGCACGATGCAGGCGATGACCGTGTGCGGCTCCACGTCGCCGTGGTGCGCTTCGATCGCGTGGATGACCTCTTCGGACTCCTTGTACTTGCGGGCAAGGTCTACGCCGATGGTCACATGGCTGCCCTCGACCTCGTGGTCGATGGACTTGCCGAGATCGTGCAGGAGACCGGCGCGCTTGGCCAGGGCAATGTCCACGCCGAGCTCAGCGGCGAGCAGGCCGGAGATCTGGGCGACCTCGATGGAGTGGTTGAGCACGTTCTGGCCGTAGCTCGTGCGGTAGCGCTGGCGGCCGAGGAGCTTGACGAGATCGGGGTGCAGGCCGTGGACGTTCGTCTCAAACACGGCGCGCTCGCCCTCTTCCTTGATGGTCTGGTTGACCTCGCGCTGGGCCTTGGCGACCATTTCCTCGATGCGGGCGGGGTGGATGCGGCCGTCCTGAATAAGCTTTTCGAGCGCAAGGCGCGCGACCTCGCGGCGGACGGGATCAAAGCTCGAGACCGTGATGGCCTCCGGCGTATCGTCGATGATGAGATCGCAGCCGGTGAGCGTTTCGATGGAACGGATGTTGCGTCCCTCGCGGCCGATGATGCGGCCCTTCATTTCGTCGTTGGGGAGAGGAACGACGGAAACGGTGATCTCGCTCGTGTGGTCGGCGGCGCAGCGCTGGATGGCCGTGGCGATGACCTCGCGGGCCCTCTGCTCGGCTTCGTCCTTGAACTGGGCTTCAACTTCCTTGACCTTGGCGGCCATTTCGTGCGTGCAGTCGGCCTCAACGCTCTTGATGAGATACTGCTTGGCTTCCTCCACGGAGTAGCCGGAGATCTTTTCGAGCATGTCGAGCTGGCTCTTCTTGATGAGCTTGATCTCCTCCTGCTGGGCATCGGCTTCCTGGAGCTTGCGGTTGAGAGTCTCGGTCTTCTTTTCGAGCGCTTCGGTCTTGCGGTCGAGATTTTCTTCCTTCTGCTGGAGACGGCGCTCCTGCTTGGAAACTTCGTTGCGGCGCTCTTTTACTTCGCGGTCGCACTCGGTGCGGGTGCGATGGATCTCTTCCTTCGCCTCGAGCAGCGCCTCGCGCTTTTTGTTTTCAGCGGCTTTAATGCCTTCGTTGATGATGCGCTTCGCTTCATCCTCGGCGCTGGCGATCTCGCGCTCGGAAACCTTTTTCCGGTACATGACGCCCAGCACAAAGCCGATCAGCAAAAACACCAGCACGGCAATGATGCTGGCGACGATCATCCATACGGACATTTGCGGCATAAGTCGGTCTACCTCCTTCTTCCTTAGTCTTCTTATGATAAAGGGTCATTTTGAAATTAAAGGAGTTCCCCATCTCTCCCATAATATCATAAGGTACATTTTATCGATTCTTTAGCGTTATGTCAAGCGGTTTCTGCTGTGCAGGAAACAAAATATTACAATTTGTAATATGCAGGGCAAAGCTGCACGCCGCGGCCTTTTCCATGGGGAAATTTTTGTATGTCAAGACCGAATTTTGCCAAAATTCCCGGCCCGTTTTTCTACGCTTTTTCGCATTGACTTTCCATAATTTCCGCCGCCGGAGCCGGCGGGACGTGCCTCTTCCGGGAAAACGCAACCGGGATTTCAAAGAGTTATCAACATTTCCCACAGACTTTTCAACATCGATTTTTTCTTTGTATTTCAATGCTTATCCGGAGAATATCCAGAAAATGCCAATCCCGCAAACGGCATTTTGTTTGTTTCCGGCTGCCGTTATCCGGTTTCCATAACGAACCGTCCCGCGCCATATGCAGGGAAAAATGCACGGCACTGCAAAACCGGCGGAGGCCGAAGCCCCCGCCGGTATCAAATCTGAAGTAAGGTCTGTGTGATTTATCGCATAAATCCGCCCTCGCGCATGGAGACGTAGTCGTTTCCGGCGACGATGATGTGGTCGGAAAGCTCCACGCCGAGCAGATCGAGCGCGCGGGCGAGCCGCGCCGTGGAGGTCTCGTCCTCCACGGAAGGCAGCGCCACGCCGCTGCGGTGGTTGTGCGCGAGGATGACAGCGCTCGCGCGGTACTGCAGCGCAAGCTCGGCGAGCCTGCGGGCGTTCACTTCGGCGGCATCCACCGTGCCGCGGCTTATCGCCGCGCAGTGAATGGGACGCTTCCGCGCGTCGAGCAGCAGCGCATAGACGGTCTCCTCCGTCTCGTACATAAACCGCGGGATGAAATAGTGTCCCGCAGCCTCGGCGGAATCGATCGGCTCGTTCGACGGCGTCTTGTCGAGCAGGTACCGGCGGCTGACCTCCGGGATGAGCCGGAGAAGCGTCACGGCGTTCTCGCCGATGCCCGGCACCGCGAGCAGTTCCTGCTCGTTTGCCTCCAGCACGGCGGAAAACGAGCCGAACCGCTCGAGAAGCACGTGAGCCATGCCGTTCGTATCGCGCCGGGGCGCGGCATAAAAGAGCAGCAGCTCCAAGGCGTTTATGTCGTTGAAGTTTTCGAGACCGTGTCCGCGGAAGCGTTCCTTCATCCGCGAGCGGTGGCCGTCGTGGACGCCCATTTCCCTCGCCCCTTATTTTTTCTTATCCTATCTTATCCGATTATCCGATCTGCTTTTCGAGCGGCATCGTTGCGTAGGCGTTGAGCTCCGGCCCGGCGGTATGCCCGGCGAGGAACTCATAATAGCCCTGGCAGCCGATCATCGCGGCGTTGTCGCCGCAGAGACGGAGCGGCGGGACGAAAAGCTGCGCGCCCGCCTTTTCCGCGGCGGCAGCGAAATCGGCGCGGATGCGCGAATTGGCCGCGACGCCGCCCGCCACGGCGATCTTTTTGTACCCGAGCTCCGCGGCCGCCGCCATCGTGCGCGGCACGAGCGATTCGCTCACCGCGCGGCAGAGGGACGCCGCGAGCCCCGCGCGGTCGAGCGCCTCGCCGGTCTGCTCACAGTGATGGGCGAGATTGATAACGGCGGTCTTGAGACCGGAAAAGCTCATGTCATAGGGATTCTCGCCGACGAACGGGTGCGGCAGCGTGTAGGCGTCGTCACGTCCCTCCTTCGCCAGCCGGTCGATCGGCGCGCCGCCGGGATACGGCAGGCCGAGCACACGCGCGGATTTATCAAAGCACTCGCCCGCGGCGTCGTCGCGCGTCTGGCCGAGAATGCGAAGATCGGTATAGTCGCGCACGTCCACGAGCATCGTGTTGCCGCCGGAGATGGCAAGACAGAGGAACGGCGGCTCAAGCTCCGGATAGGCAATGTAGTTTGCGGCGATGTGGCCGCGGATGTGGTGCACCGGGATAAGCGGGATGCCGAGCGCCGCCGCGGCGCTCTTGGCAAAATTCACGCCCACGAGCACCGCGCCGATGAGTCCCGGCGCATACGACACCGCCACGGCGTCAAGCTCGGACTTTTTCACGCCCGCCGCCGCGATCGCGCGGTCAGCCAGCCGCGAGATGACCTCCACATGGCTGCGCGAGGCGATCTCCGGCACGACGCCGCCGTATACGGCGTGCAGGTCGGCCTGCGAGAAGATCTGGTCGGTGAGCACCTTTCGTCCATTTTCGGTCACGGCGACGGCGGTCTCGTCGCACGTGGATTCCACGGATAATATCAGCATTGCGTTACTCCGCCTCTTTTTGGAAGAATTTCGACATCAGAATAGCATCTTCCGCCGGTTTTTCATAGTAGTTTTTTCGTTTTCCCACGATTTCAAAGCCGTTTTTTTCATAGAGCCGCCGCGCGGCGAGATTGCTCTCGCGCACCTCGAGCTGTAAAACGGCGGCGCCGCGCCGCTCGCTTTCGGCAAAAAGCGCTTTCAGGAGCGCCGCGCCGATCCCGCGGCGGCGAGAGTCCGGCGCCACGGCCACGTTGCCGATATCGCCCTCGTCGAGCACGAAGCGCGCCCAGACGTAGCCGAGAAGGTCATTCCCTTCTTCGGCGGCGAGAATGACGCCGCCGTCCGTTTCCCAAAGGCGCGCGAGCATTCCTTCGTCCGCGCCGTCCGGAAATTCGGCGCGCTCGAGCGCGGCAACGGCGGGAATGTCGGAAAGCTCCGCTCTGCGAACGATCATGTCCCGTGCGCCTCCGCCCAGTTTCTGCCCCAGCCGGCGTCTGCGGTGAGCGGCACGGTGTAAGCTACAGCATGTTCCATTTCCTCGCGCAGCACCTGCACGGCCTTTTCCCGCTCCGCTTCCGGGCATTCGACGATCAGCTCGTCGTGCACCTGCAATATGAGCTTTGCCTTCATGCCCTCGGCGCGAAGCCGCTGATCCACATGCACCATGGCGAGCTTTATAACGTCCGCCGCCGTGCCCTGAATGGGCATGTTGAGCGCGACGCGCTCGCCGAACGCGCGCAGTGCCGGAACGTTCAGCTCCGGCAGGTAGCGCCGCCGGTGAAAGAGCGTTTCGGCGTAGCCGAGCGCCTTGGCGCGCCGGACGGCTTCCTTCTGGTAATCGCGCACGCCGCGGAAGCGCGCGAAATAGGCGTCCATATACTCCTTCGCCTCGCCGTAGCCGACGCCGATGTCCTGCGCGAGCGAGAAGGCGGAAATGCCGTACACGATGCCGAAGTTCACGGCCTTCGCTCTCCGGCGCTCCTCGGCGGTGACATCCTCAAGCGGCACGCCGAACACCTGTGAGGCCGTGACGCGGTGGACATCCTCGCCGGAGAGAAACGCTGCGCGCATCGCCTCGTCGCCCGAGATGTGCGCGAGCAGGCGCAGCTCGATCTGCGAATAGTCCGCGTCCACGAGCACGTTGCCGGGCGCGGCGACAAACATTTTGCGCAGTCCCGCCCCCAGCTCGCGCCGGACAGGGATGTTCTGCAAATTCGGCTCGGTGGACGAGAGACGCCCCGTCGCCGTGACGGTCATCTGGAAATTGGTATGGATGCGTCCGTCCGCGCCGATGACCTTCAAAAGGCCGTCCGCGTAGGTGGATTTGAGCTTGGTGAGCTCGCGGTATTCGAGTACATGGCGCACGATGGGCTCATAACGGAGCTTATCGAGCACATCGGCATTGGTGCTCCAGCCGGTCTTGGTCTTTTTCCCGCCGGGGAGACCAAGCTTTTCAAAAAGCACGGCGCCGAGCTGCTTCGGGGACTGGATGTTGAATTCCTCCCCCGCCTCCGCCCAAACCGCTTCGCGCAGCGCGTCGATGCTGCCCGTAAGACTCTCGCCGAAGGCGCGCAGCGCCTCCGCGTCGGCAAGGAAGCCCTCGTTTTCCATTTTGGCAAGCACCGCGCAGAGCGGCAGCTCAATCTTTGTAAAAAGCTCCTCCATCTGCGTCTCGCGCAGCTTCGGGAACATAACTTCCTCGAGCGCCGCGACGCTCGCCGCGCGCGAGGCCATCTCGCCGAGCCGGTCGGCGAGCGATTTCCCCTCCCCGCCGGAGAGGTCAAGCATGAGCTGATCGCCGCTATCCGCCGCGCCGGACGAGGTATGCGGCGTGAAGCCGCAGTAGGCGAGCGTGAGCTTTTCGATCTCGTATCCGGCGGCGGTCGCGTCGAGAAGATACCCGGCGAGCGCGCTGTCGAACACCCAGTTTTCGAGCGCGTCCACGCCCTGCGCGAGCAGCGCGCGCTGCAGATTCTTCACGTCGTGCCCCGCCTTGCGGCGCTCGGGCGCAAAGAGCAGCGCGAGCGCCGCGGTATAGCCGTCCCGGTATGCCTCCGGCGTCAGAAACACCGCGAGCGCGTCATTTTCGGAAATGCTGAAATGCGCGAGCGTCTCGCTGCTTTCGGCATCAAACCAGTAATAGGCGACGGCGTCCCCCGCCCGCTCCAGCGCGGCGCGGAGGTCTTTTTCCGTTTGCGGCGTCACGCTCTCGCATGTGCCCTCAAATACGGTCTCTTCCTTTTTCTCCTCCGCGGCCGGCTTCAGGCCCCACTTTTCAATGAACTTCTGGAAGCCGAGACGCTGAAAGATCGCATACGCCGCGCCGCCGTAGTCTGCCGGGCGGCGAAGCTCGTCGGGGGAAATATCGATGGGCGCCTTGCGGTCGATCGTGGCGAGATAGTACGAATCCTCGGCGCTCTCTTTGCCGTTTTCGAGCTTTGTGCGCAGCGAGGCGCGGATGTCGGGATCGCTGATATGCTCGTACACGCCCGCGAGCGAGCCGTACTTCCGCACAAGTTCGAGCGCCGTCTTCTCCCCCACGCCGGGGACGCCGGGAATGTTGTCGCTCGTGTCGCCCATGAGGGCCTTGAGATCGACCATGTGCGGCGCGTCAAAGCCGTATTCCTCGCGGAAGCGCTCGGGCGTATAGTTGACGGTCTCGGTCTGGCCCATACGCGTTTTGACGTTGAGCACGCGCACATGCTCTCCCACGAGCTGCAAAGCGTCCTTATCGCCGGTGACGACGACGCACTCCCAGCCCTGCTCCGCTCCGATGCGGCTCACGGTGCCGAGAAGATCGTCCGCCTCCCAGCCGGAAAGCTCGCGCCGCTCGATGCCGAGCGCGTCGAGCACGTCCTTCAAAACCGGCATCTGCGCGGCGAGATCGTCCGGCATGGGCTTGCGCGTCGCCTTATACGCCTCGCTGTGCTTGTGGCGAAATGTCGGCTCGCGGCGGTCGAACATGACGCAGAGCGCGTCGGGCTTTTCGTCGTCGAGCAGGCGCTGCAATATATTCAGAAAGCCGAAAACGGCGTTCGTCGGCGTGCCGTCGGGCGCGGATAGCGGGCGCACGCCGTAATAGGCGCGATTTACGAGGCTGTTGCCGTCGATGAGCATCAGTTTTGGCATAGAGTTTCCTCCTTAAGTTCCTTGGCAAGCGGGCGGTACACGGTGAGCATAAGCGTTGTGAACGCCGCGCCCCCGCCGAGCAGATCGCTGATCGGCTCGCTCCAGTACACGCCGTCCGCCCCGAGACCGAATACGCCCGGGAGCAGCAGCATCAGCGGCACGACGAGCACGATCTTGCGCAGCAGCGAAAAGAAGATCGCCTGCCGCGCCTTGCCGAGCGAGCGGAACGAGTTTTGCGCAACGAACTGGAGCGACATGAACACGAACCCGCAGAAATAAATGCGCACGGCGCGCACTGCCACGGCGATGAGCGCCTCATCCGGCGTAAAGATGCGGATGAGCGGTTCGGGGAAGAGCATGAACACCGCCCACACGAGCAGCGAAAACGCCGCCGCGCCGAGCGTGCTGAACCGGATCGTCTCCAGCACGCGCTTTTTCTGCCCCGCGCCGTAGTTAAAAGCGAGCACCGGCTGGATGCCAGAGCCGAAGCCGTGGATAATCTCTGTAAAGATCGTCCGCAGCGAGTTTACGACCGTGATCGCGCCGACGTAAAGATCGCCGCCGTACAGCCCGAGCTGGCGGTTCGCCACGGTCTGAATGGCGGAGTTCGTCGCGCCCATCACGAAATCGGCCACGCCGAGAGACATGATGCGCCCCATGATCTTCTTCCGCGGCGCCATCGTCCGCCACGAAAGCTCGAGCGGCGTTTTGCTGCTGCGCAGAAAGAGGAAGCACCACGCGGCGCTCAGCACCTGTGAGAGCACTGTGGCAGCCGCCGCGCCGCGCACGCCCATGCGGAAAACAAAAATGAACAGCGGGTCGAGCACGATGTTCGCCGCCGCGCCGAGCAGCACCGTGAGCATGCCGCGCGTGGCGAAGCCCTGGGCGTTGATATACACGTTCATGCCGAGGGATACGAACGAGAACGTCGTCCCGATGAGATACACTGCGAGATACTCGCGCGCATAGGAGCTTGCCTCCTTGCCCGCGGCGAACACCGTTATCACCGGATTGAGAAACGCCCATGTGAGCAGCCCGAGCGCAACGGACGAAACGAGCAGCATGGAAAAGGCGTTGCCCATCACGCGGGAGGCCTCGTCGTTATCCCCGCGGCCGCGCGCCATGGAGCAAAGCGGCGCGCCGCCCTGTCCGAACAGGCCCGCGAACGCCGAGAGGATCGAAATGACCGGCAGCGCGATGCCGACGCCCGTGAGCGCCATGCTGCCGACATTCGGAATATGGCCGATGTAGATACGATCCACCACGTTGTAGAGCACGTTCACGAGCTGCGCGGCGATGAGCGGCAGCGCCATGCGCATGACGACCGCGGGGATATTCCCCTTGGAAAAATCGTTTTGTACGTTCTTTTCCGCCATGGTCACTTCTCCCCGCGCAGCCGGATGATCTGATCGCGCAGCACGGCGGCATATTCGTATTCGAGCATCTGCGCGGCTTTGCGCATTTCTTTTTCCAGCCGGTCGATCTCGGCCTTCCGCTCGCGCTCGGTCATGCGCATGCCGCGCTCGTCCTTCGCCGCGGGGCCGGTGATCTCGAGAAGGTCGCGGATGCTCTTTTTGATGGTTTTCGGCACGATGCCGTGCGCCTCGTTATACGCCGTCTGGATGGCGCGGCGGCGCTCGGTCTCGTCGATGGCGGCGCGCATGGAGGGCGTGACCGTGTCGGCATACATGATGACGGTGCCCTCGGCGTTTCGCGCCGCGCGGCCGATCGTCTGGATGAGCGATGTTTCGCTCCGGAGAAAGCCCTCCTTATCCGCGTCGAGGATCGCAATGAGCGATACCTCAGGAAGGTCAAGGCCCTCGCGCAGAAGGTTGATGCCGACGAGTACGTCAAATTCGCCCCGGCGCAGATCCCGGATGATCTCCATGCGCTCCATGGCGCCGACGTCGTGGTGCATGTAGCGCGTTTTGATGCCGGCGTTGCCGAGATACGCCGTTAAGTCCTCCGCCATGCGCTTGGTGAGCGTCGTGACGAGCGTGCGCTCGCCGCGCTCGATGCGCGCGTGGATTTCGGCGATGAGATCGTCGATCTGTCCCTCGATGGGGCGCACGTCGATCTTCGGGTCGGTGAGCCCCGTCGGGCGGATGATCTGCTCGGCGATCTGGCCCGAGCGCGTGCGCTCATACTCGCCGGGTGTGGCGGAAACGTATATGACCTGATTTACCCGCTGCTGGAATTCCTCAAACTTCAGCGGGCGGTTATCGAACGCCGACGGCAGCCGGAAGCCGTATTCAACGAGCGCTTCCTTGCGCGCGCGGTCGCCGTGGTACATGGCGCGCACCTGCGGCAGCGTCACGTGCGATTCGTCGATGAACAGGAGAAAGTCCTTCGGGAAATAGTCGAGCAGCGTCATCGGCGCGCTCCCGACCGGGCGGCCGGAGATGATGCGCGAATAGTTCTCCACGCCGGAGCAGTAGCCCAGTTCCTGGATCATCTCGATATCAAAATTCGTGCGCTGCGCGATGCGCTCGGCCTCGAGCGGCTTTTCGTGGTCTTTGAAAAACTTCACCCGCTCGTCGCATTCGCGGCGGATCTCCTGCACGGCGCGCGCCATTTTCTCCGGCGGTGTCACGTAGTGGCTCGCGGGGTAGATGGCCGTGTGACTGAGCGTGTGTACCGCCGCGCCGGTAAGGGGGTTGATCTCGCTGATGCGCTCGATCTCGTCGCCGAAGTATTCCACGCGGATGGCCTTATCGCGCCAGTAGGCCGGGAAGATCTCCACCGTGTCGCCGCGCACGCGGAACATGTTGCGCTCGAAGGCGATGTCGTTTCGCTCATACCGGCAGTCGATAAGCTTCTTCAGCAGCTCCTCCTGCGGCAGACTGCTGCCGGGGCGGAGTGAAATGGCCATGCGCGCAAAATCGTCCGGCTCGCCGAGACCGTAAATGCAGCTTACCGACGCCACGACGATCACGTCCCGCCGCTCCAGCAGCGAAAACGTCGCCGAAAGGCGCAGCCGGTCGATCTCCTCGTTCGTGGAGGCGTCCTTTTCGATGTAGGTATCCGTGTGCGGGATGTACGCCTCCGGCTGGTAGTAGTCGTAATACGATACAAAATACTCCACGGCGTTGTCCGGAAAGAACTCCTTGAACTCGCTGCAAAGCTGCGCGGCGAGCGTTTTGTTGTGTGCGAGCACGAGCGTCGGCTTCTGCACGCGCTCGATGACCTTCGCCATCGTGTACGTTTTGCCGGAGCCCGTGACGCCGAGCAGCGTCTGCTCGTCCAGCCCCGCGGCCACGCCCTCGGCGAGCTTTTCGATCGCCTGCGGCTGATCGCCCGCGGGCGAATATTCGCTTACCACATGAAATTCCGGCATAACGCGCTCCTTCTAAAATAATTTCTATAATTGATTTATTATACCACGCCGCGCCGCGCCGCACAAGCAATTCGCCCGCCCCGTGCGTAAAAACTCCCTGCCCGGTGGATTTCCGCCGCAGGATATGCTATACTGACAATATAATGATTTCAAGGGGGTGCTTCCCTATGAATAAAATTCTGATCGCGTATTTCTCCGCCAGCGGTGAAACGGCAAAGCTTGCGAAAACGCTCTCCGCCGTGACCGGCGGCGACCTTTTTGAGATCCGTCCCGAGACGGCGTACACCTCCGCCGATCTGAACTGGATGGATAAGAAGAGCCGCAGCACGCTCGAGATGAAAGACGAGCACAGCCGCCCCGCCATTGCGGGCCGCGTGGAGGATATGGCGCAGTACGGCACCGTGTTCGTCGGCTTCCCGATTTGGTGGTATCAGGCGCCGCGCATCATCGAGACGTTCCTCGAAAGCTACGACTTCACCGGCAAGACCGTGATCCCGTTCGCCACCTCCGGCGGCAGCGGCATGGGAAAGACGGCCGATATTCTGCGCGCTGTCTGCCCCGCGGCCGACATTCTGCCCGGCAAGCGCATGAGCGCGCGGGAGAGCGCCGAGGCCGTGCGCGCGTGGCTCGAAACGCTCAGAAAGTAAAAGGAAAAAGCAGGGAGGATCATCCCATGGGAAGAAAAGAAGCGCCGCGCCGTGTCGCCGTGATCGGCGGCGGCGCGGGCGGGCTCTGCGCGGCGATCGCCGCCGGGCAAGCCGGAGCGGACGTTCAGATTTTTGAACAGGCGAACCGCGTCGGCAAAAAACTGCTCAAAACCGGCAACGGGCGGTGCAATCTCTCGAATACGCACGTTTCGCCGGAGCACTATAACCGGCCGGATTTCGTCGCGCCCGTTCTTGCGGACATGCCGTGCGATGCGCTGCGCTCTTTCTTTGGCTCGCTCGGGCTTTGGACGGTCACGGATGAAGAAGGCCGCGTCTATCCGCGCAGCGACACCGCCGCCTCCGTGCTCGACGTACTGCGTCTCGGCTGCGAGGCGCTGGGCGTTGCGGAGCGCTGCTCGGCGGAGATCGCCGCCGTCGCCCCGCAGGGCCGCGGCTTTACCCTCACCGCCCGCACGGGCGAGAAGTTTTTTGCCGACCGCGTGATCGCTGCGGCCGGCGGCGGAACGAGCCTTCTCCGTCCGATAGGGCATAAAATGGTCCCGTTCTCCCCCGTTCTCTGCCCGCTCAAGACCGACACGGAATCCATCCGCGGTCTCACAGGGCTGCGCTGCGCCTGCCGCGCGGAGCTTATCCGCCGCGGGAAGAGTGTTTACACCGAAGAGGGCGAAATTCTCTTCCGGGATTTCGGCGTGAGCGGCATTCTCGCGCTGAATCTCTCGCGGCATGTCCTTCCGGGCGACACGCTCTCGCTCGATCTGCTGCCGGAGCTTTCTTTGGAAGCGCTCACCGCGAAGCTCTCGGCGCAGAAGGCGCTGCGCGGAACTGACGCCGATCTCTTCACCGGCATTTTCCACCGGCGGCTCGGCGAGGCGGTAGCGCGCCGCGCCAAAAGCGGCGAGACACCCGAGCTTGCCCGCATTATCAAAAATTACCGTCTTTCGGTCCTCGGTCCGGGCGACACGCAGCACGCGCAGGTGACGCGCGGCGGCGCGGACGTCTCCGAGTTTGACAGCGAAACGATGGAGAGCCGCCGCGTGCCGGGGCTTTATGCCGTGGGTGAGGCGCTCGACATTGACGGCGCGTGCGGCGGGTACAACCTGCACTGGGCGTTCGCCTCCGGGCTGCGCGCGGGAAGGAGCGCCGCGCGTGATTGAGGTTCGTGATGTAAGGCTCGCTCTTGACGGCGATCTCAAGACCGCGTGCGCCAAAAAGCTGCGCGTTCCAGTTGGCGACGTGTTGGAAGCAGCGCTCCTGCGCCGCAGCGTGGACGCGCGGCGCAAGGACGACGTGCATTTCACCGTGACCGCCGCGGTATCGCTCCGGCGGGGCGAGGAAAAGTTTTCGCCCTATACGCCGTGGACGCCGCCGCGCGTCGAAGTTTTGAAAAAGAAGCCCGCCCTTCGTCCCGTCGTGTGCGGGGCAGGCCCGGCGGGGCTTTTCGCCGCGCTCACGCTCGCGCGCGCGGGCGCGGAGCCGATATTGCTCGAGCGCGGCAGCGCCGTGGACGAGCGGAAGGCCGACGTGGAAAAATTCTATCAGACCCGCGCGCTGGACACCGAATCGAACATCCAGTTCGGCGAGGGCGGCGCGGGCGCGTTCTCGGACGGCAAGCTCAACACCGGCACGCACGATAAGCGCGGCCGGCAGGTGCTGCACGATCTCGTACAGGCCGGAGCGCCGGACGAAATTCTCTGGCAGGCCAAGCCGCACATCGGCACCGACCGTCTGCCGGACGCCGTGAAGGGGCTTCGTGAAATGATCCTCGCCCACGGCGGCGAGGTGCGCTTCCGCACAAAGCTCACGGATATCGAGCTTTCCGGTGAGGCGCTGCGCGCGGTGCGTCTCGCGCACGGCGGCGCGGAGGAAGCGCTTGAGGCCGATTCGCTCATCCTTGCCGCGGGCCACAGCGCCCGCGAGCTGTTCGCGCTCTTGAAAGAGCGCGGCGCGCAGCTCGAACAGAAGGCGTTTTCCATGGGCGTCCGGTGCGAGCACCCGCAGGAGGTCATCTCCCGCGCGCAGTACGGCGCTTTTGCCGCTCACCCGGCGCTGGGCGCTGCCGACTACCGGCTGGCGGTGCATCTGCCGGACGGGCGGGGCGTATATACGTTCTGCATGTGTCCGGGCGGGTACGTTGTCGGCGCGGCGAGTGAAGAGGGCCTTCTCTGCGTGAACGGCATGAGCCCCTTCGCGCGCGACGGACAGAACGCCAACGCCGCCGTGCTCTGTGAGGTGCGTCCCTCAGACTTTGGCTCCGCCGACCCGCTCGCCGGTGTGGAGCTGCAAAGAACATGGGAGCGCGCCGCGTTTCTCGCCGGAGGCGGCGATTACCGTGCCCCGGCGCAGCGGCTCGGCGATTTTCTCGCGGGAAAGCCGTCGGAGGGCGCGGGCAGCGTTGCGCCGACGTATCCGCTCGGCGTGCGCTTCGGCACGCTCGACGGCTGTTTGCCGGAGTTCGTGCTCGCCGCGCTGCGCGAGGCGTTCCCGCTCTTTGACAAAAAGCTGCGCGGCTACGCCATGCCGGACGCGGTCCTCACAGGCGTGGAGACGCGCTCGTCCTCGCCGGTGCGCATCGTGCGCGGCGAAACGGGGCAGTCGAATCTCCGCGGGGTCTATCCCTGCGGCGAGGGCGCGGGCTACGCCGGCGGCATTCTCTCCGCCGCCGTGGACGGCATCCGTCAGGCGGAAAACTGGCTTTCGCAGCACATGGAATAAAATAACAGACACCGCCGCGCATACGAGGCTTTTGATAAGCCAAGCTATGCGCGGCGGAACCTTTTCCGGCAGAGCCGGAATCGGCTCTGCTTCAATATAGATGGGCGGGACGGCGATAGCCGTCCTGCTTCCTCTTTTCAGGGCCGATCCTTCATTCTCGTTTTCATGGCAAAAAGCCCCGCGGCGGCAAGGAAACACGGAACGCCAAAGATCAGCAGCAGCCTTACGGCGGAATCAAACACTGGCATTTTATAGATCGCAACGTCCTCCGGCTCTTCCATGCGAACTATGCACGGCCGCAGAAACCGGTTTTTCATCCGGTACGCCGTGCCGTCCGCCGAAACATACTCATACAGCACCGACACGCTCAATCCGTCGCCGTGGATCTCTCTGCTTTCTATCCGCGCGCCGAACCGATCCGTCCGGTATAAATACCCGCCGGTGTCGATCCAAAGCGTTTGATCCGCATCCATCGTGAATCGGTAGCCTCTAGAGGTGCAGGGGTCGATCCGCCGCAGCACATCGCCGTTCGGTTTCAGGACCTCGATCACCTGAGTCTTCCCTATATACAGATTCCCGTCGCCGTCCACGGCAAACCCTTGATAGAATGCGCAGGCTTTGCCCGTGATCACCGAGAAGACAGAAAATACCACTGCACTCCCTGCGATCACCATGCACAGGATCATCCATCGGAATTTTTCTTTATGTATCATTACCGTTCGACCTCAGGCTTTATTCTGCATGAATGGCTCGTTCTCGTTGGTCTCATTATATTTTCCGCAACGGGAGATTGCAATACCGTACCTGCGCAAAAAGCCGCTTCTCTCCCATTCGGGAAAGAAGCGGCTTTTTGCTTATGCCTCCCTCAAAGAGGGAGCCCTATATCAGAACTTGACGCGCTCGGCGATGTAGCTCTTCACTTCCGCGATGGGGATGCGGACCTGCTCCATGCTGTCACGCTCGCGTACCGTGACGCAGCCGTCGGCGGGCGTTTTCTCGTCGCCCACGGTCTGAAAGTCCACGGTGATGCAGTAGGGCGTGCCGATCTCGTCCTCACGGCGGTAGCGCTTGCCGATGGAACCGGCGTCGTCGTAGTCCACCATGAATTCCTTCTGCAGCTCGTGGTAAAGCTCGGTCGCAGCGGGGGCGAGCTTCTTCGAGAGCGGCAGCACCGCGCACTTGAACGGCGCGAGCGCCGGGTGCAGGTGAAGAACGGTACGCACGTCGTTTTTCGCCTCGTCCACGACCTCTTCGTCGTAAGCGTCGCAGAGGAACGCAAGCGCCACGCGGTCGCAGCCGAGTGACGGCTCGATGACGTACGGCACATAGTGCTCGTTCGCTTCCTGGTCGAAGTACGTAAGATCCTTGCCGGACGCCTCCTGATGGCGCTTGAGATCGTAGTCCGTGCGGTCGGCAATGCCCCACAGCTCGCCCCAGTCGGTGAACGGGAAGGCATATTCGATGTCGGTCGTGGCGCGGGAGTAGAACGCAAGCTCCGCCGGCTCGTGGTCGCGCAGCCGGAGATGCTCTTCCTTGATGCCGAGACTCAGCAGCCAGTTCTTGCAGTAGTCTTTCCAGTAGGCAAACCATTCGAGGTCCGTGCCGGGCTTGCAGAAGAATTCGCACTCCATCTGCTCAAACTCGCGCGTGCGGAACGTGAAGTTGCCCGGCGTGATCTCGTTGCGGAACGCCTTGCCGACCTGGCAGACGCCGAACGGGAGCTTCCGGCGCGTCGTGCGCTGAATGTTCGAGAAGTTGACGAAAATGCCCTGCGCGGTCTCCGGGCGGAGATAGCAGGTCGAGGAGGAGTCCTCGGTAACGCCGATGGCGGTTTTGAACATGAGGTTGAACTTGCGGATGGGCGTAAAGTTGTGCTTGCCGCACACCGGGCAGACGATGTCCTCGTGCTCGGCGATAAAAGCGTCCATCTCCTCAAACGTCATGGCGTCCACGTTGACCTCGTGGTGCTCCTCGCCGATGAGCTTGTCGGCGCGGTGACGCGCGCGGCAGGACTTGCAGTCGAGCAGAGGGTCGGAAAAGCTCGAAACGTGGCCGGTCGTGACCCACGTCTGCGGGTTCATGATGATGGCGGCGTCGAGACCGACGTTATAGGGGCTCTCCTGCACAAACTTCTTGAGCCACGCCTTCTTGACGTTGTTCTTGAACTCCACGCCGAGCGGACCGTAGTCCCAGGAGTTGGCAAGGCCGCCGTAAATTTCGCTTCCGGCGTAGACAAAGCCGCGGTTCTTGCAGAACGCTACGATCTTGTCCATGGTTTTCTCGTTATGATCCATATTTCTTTCCTTTCTCCCGCGGCCGGCTGCCGCAGGATAAAAATTATAGCCCAGATAGTGTACCACGCCGCGGCCCGATGTACAAGCCGCGGCGTGGATTTTTCTTTATCGGATAAACCGGTCGTTGCGCGAAACGATCTTCACGCGGCGGCTTGCCGCGAGGAATACGACGATGATGAACACGATAAAGATGAGGCCGCTGTAGTCAAAGTCGAGCGAGGCGAGAAAGTCGTACATGCCGTGGATCAGCACGGGCAGCCACAGCGCCCGGCGGCGGCACACGCGCTCGCCGATAAAATCGCCCTCGTTCGCGTAGCGCCGCGCCGCGCCGTACCATATGCCCATGAAAACGCCGAAGCAGGCGTGGCCCGGCACCGCCGTCACCGCGCGCACGAGCGCCGTGCCGAAGCCGTACATGGCAACATACCCGATGTTTTCCCACAGCGCGAAGCCGAGCGAGACGAACACCGCGTACACCACGCCGTCAAACTGGCAGTTGAAATTCGGGCTGCGCCACGTGCGCCAGCGGAGCAGCAGCAGCTTGAAGCCCTCCTCCGAGAGCGCCACAACGATGAAGTTCGATAGGATCAGATAGCCGAGGTCGGTCTCGTCAAAGAACGAGAGCAGGATGTCCTCGCCGATCGTCTCTGTCACGATGGCGAGCGCCGTGGCGATCACGCCGAAAACGAGCAGCGAGATCAAAAGCCCCGTCGGTTCCTTTTCCAGCCGGTCGGCACGGTAGACCTGGATCAGCAATATCACCGCCGGGATCACCGCCGCGGCGATCAGCACGGGATCCATTTCGCTTATGGTAGACAGCATAGCGTTTCCCTCTCTCTTACTTCTCTACTTTTACTCTTTTTCATTTTTATAGCATACGCCGGGGCGGATTGCAAGGAACTTTCAAAGCACTTGTTATCGGATAATGTGCTTGATATAATGGTGAAAAGGCTCCCTTGTGCAAAGGGAGCTGTCAGCCGGCAGGCTGACTGAGGGATTGTTCTTTTCCAGAAAGCTGCGTTGTCTACAATCCCTCCGTCAAAACCTCCGGTTTTGCCACCTCCCTTTACACAAGGGAGGCTTCTATAAAGAATTTGTTTTAAGGAGGGAGCGCCATGCTGCGGCTGATTTTGGGCCGTGCCGGAACGGGCAAAACCGCGCTTCTGTTTTCCGAGATCGCGGCGCGCTGCGCCCGGAGGCAGTCCGGCAGCTTTCTCATCGTACCCGAGCAGTACAGCCACGAGGCCGAGCGCGAGCTCGCGCAGCGCTGCGGCGATACGGCGAGTCTCTATGCCGAGGTGCTTTCGTTCTCGCGCCTTGCCCACCGCGTCGCCATCGGCTGCGGCGGCAGCGCGCGCGTTTACATCGATAAGCCCGGGCGGTTTCTGCAGCTCTCGCTCGCGCTCGAGCAGGTGGGCGGCGCGCTCAGCGTATACGGCGGCAGCGCCCGTTCGCCCGAGCGCATGGTACAGCTCCTCTCGGCGCTCGATGAGCTTCGCTTCGGCTGCGCCGCGCCCGACGCGCTGCGCAAAGCCGCCGAAAGCGCCACGCCCTCGCTCGCGGGCAAGCTGCGCGATCTCGCGCTTTTGCAGGAGGCGCTCGACGCGCTCTCCGCGCAGTCCGGCGCCGATCCCGCCGGGCGGCTCGACGTGCTGGCCGAGCAGCTTCCCGGCTGCGCATGGCTCCGCAGCGCAAAGTTTTATATTGACGGCTTCACGGACTTCACCGCGCAGGAGCGCCGCGTCATCCGCGCGCTGCTGCCGCTCGCGGACGTGACGGTCTGCCTCACCTGCGACGATCTCGCCTCCGGCAGCGAGGTGTTCTCCCTCGCCCGCCGCACGATGCGCGCGCTGCGCGACGCCGCCGAGGAGGACGGCGTGGCCGTAGAGATCGTCTCCGTGCCGCGCGGCGAAGATCGCACGCCCTTTGCGTTTCTTGAGGAGAATCTCTTCGGCTGGACGGACGAGACGCGCGACGCCGCAGGGAGCATCCGGCTCGTGCGCGCGCCCGGTGTCGCGGCGGAGTGCGAGCTGGCCGCGGCAGAGATGCGGCGGCTCGTGCGCGAAACGTCCTGCCGCTGGCGGGACATTGCCGTTGCGGTGCGCGGCTTCGGGGATTACCGCGCCGCGCTCGAGGAGGCGTGCCGCCGCGCCGGTGTGCCGCTCTACGCGAGCGAACGAACCGATATTTTCACCCGTCCCCTTCCGGCGCTCATCGCCGCGGCATTCGATATTCTTGCCGACGGCTGGAGCTACGAGAGCGTTTTTACTTATCTGAAAACCGGTCTGACCGGCATTTCCCGCGCCGATTGCGACGCGCTGGAAAACTACGTTCTGCTCTGGTCGCTGCGCGGCACGGCATGGACGCGCGCAGAGCCATGGCGGCAGCACCCGGACGGCTTCGGCGGCAAGATCACGCCGGAGAGCGACGCGCTCCTTGCAAAGATCGACACGCTGCGCCGGAGCGTCGCCGCGCCGCTCGCGGCGTTCGAGCGCCGCGGAAAGGAAGCGACCGACGCGCGCGGACAGTGCGCCGCGCTCGCGGCGTTCTGGGAGGATATTTCCCTGCCGGAGCATCTGGAGGAGCGCTCTCTCGCGCTTGAGGAGGCCGGAGAGCTTCAGGCCGCGGCGGAATACCGTCAGCTCTGGGAGCTGATCGTTTCCGCGCTCGAGCAGTGCGAGGCTATTCTCGGCGACATGCCGCTCTCGCAGGAGGATTTCGGGCGGCTCTTCCGCCGGATGCTCTCGCAGTACGATGTCGGCACGATCCCCGTGGCGCTCGACCGCGTGACCGCCGGAGACTTTGACCGCATGCGGCGGCGCAGCATCCGCCATCTGCTCGTGCTGGGCGCGTCCGACGAGCGTCTGCCGCGCGTTTCCGACGGGGGCGGCGTGTTCACCGACACCGAGCGCAGCGAGCTGCGCGCGCTCGACATCGAGCTCTCCGGCGGCGACGACGAGCTCGACCGCGAATTCAATCTCATTTATAACGTATTCACGCTTCCCAAATCGTCGCTCTACGTCAGCCGCAGCGCGTTTGCCTCCGGCGAGAGCGAGACGCGCCCCTCCTTCGTCACCGACCGGATCGCAAAGCTGTTCGCGCTTTGCGAGGAGAACGGCGACGTGCATGCCGCGAGAGCGCAGTCGCTCTCCGGCGCGCTGGAGCTGGCCTGCGCCGGAGACGCCGCGGCCCGCGAGTTTTTCGCCGCGAGCGGCGAGAGCGGGCGCATCGCCGCCATCGAAAAGGCCGCCGCGGAGGAACGCGGGCGGCTCTCCCGCGAGGGCGTGCGCGCGATCTACGGGCAGAAGCTTTATCTCACGGCCTCGCGCATCGATAACTTTGCCTCCTGCCGGTTCCAGTTTTTCCTGCGCTTCGGTCTGCGCGCCAAGCCGCGCCAGAGCGCGCAGTTTGCCTCGCCGGAGCGCGGAACGTTTCTGCACTTCCTATTGGAAAATGTGGCGCGCGAGGTGTCGGAGCGCGGCGGCTTTGCCGAAACGGACGACAAGGCCGTCGCCGCGCTGACGGACAAATACGTCCGCGAATATGTGCGCACGCAGCTGGAGGATTTTCGGGAAAAGAGCCCCCGGTTCGTCTATCTCTTCCGCCGTCTGGCGGAGACATCGCGGCGCATCGTGCTCGACACGGCGCAGGAGCTGCGCCGCTCCGACTTCCGCCCGCTCGACTTTGAGCTGAATTTCTCCAACAAGGACGATGCCGATCTGCCGCCGGTCAGCGTCGGCAGCGGCGAGGACGAATTTGTTCTCACCGGCACGGCCGACCGCGTGGACGGCTGGGAGCACGGCGGCAAGCTCTACATCCGCATCGTGGACTACAAGTCCGGAAAGAAAAAATTCGCGCTCTCCGACGTGTGGCAGGGCATGGGGCTGCAGATGCTGCTCTATCTCTTCACGCTGGAGAAGCACGGCGCCGAGCGCTACGGCAAGGAGATCGTCCCCGCGGGCGTGCTGTATGTACCGGCGCACGATATCCTTGTGCGCGCGGACAAGCGCCTCTCGGACGAGGAGATCGTGGCGGAGAAGGCCAGAAAGCTGCACCGCAGCGGTCTGATCCTGTCGGAAACCGAGGTCGTCGAGGCCATGGAGCACGGCGAAGCGCTGCAATTCCTTCCGCTGTACCGCGGCAAGCTCGCCGCGGAAGCGCTCGCCACGGCCGAGCAGCTCGGCAAGCTCTCGCGGTTTCTCGAGGAAACGCTCTCGAACATGGCCGGAGAGCTCCGCGGCGGCAGCATCGCCGCCGACCCGTGGTATGAAAACGACAGAGCCAACACCTGCCGTACCTGCGATTACTGCGACGCCTGCCGCTTCAGCGAAACGGCCGACGGCTGGCGGTTCAAAACAAAATTCAAAGCGCCCGAATTCTGGGAAAAGCTCGAAAACGGAGAGGAGGAGACAGCATGCCCCTGACCGACCATCAGGAACTCGCCGCCGAAAGCCGCGGCGGAGCGCGGCTCGTTTCCGCCGCCGCGGGCTCCGGCAAAACAAAGGTCCTCGTCGAGCGGCTCATGCGCTATGTAGACCGCGGCGCGGACATCGATCAGTTCCTTGTCATCACCTATACGCGCGCCGCGGCCGCCGAGCTGCGCAGCCGCATTCTCTCCGCGCTCGGCGAGCGCATTGCCGCCGACCCGATGAACCGCCGTCTCCGGCGGCAGACGGAGCTGTGCTGCCGCGCCTCCATCGGCACGATCGACAGCATCTGCGGTCGTTTTCTGCGCGAGAACACACACCTCGCCGGCATCTCGCCGGACTACCGTGTCATCGAGCCGGACCGCTCCGACGAGATCTGCGCCCGTGTGCTCGATAAGCTCCTCGAAGAGCTGTATGAGACCATCGAAGAGGATGCGGGCGTACGCGCGCTCGTGGATTCGTTCGGCTCGGGAGACAACGACGATAAGCTCTCGGCGCTTGTTTTGCGGCTGTACAAATCGCTGCAGAGCCACGCCGACCCCGATGCGTGGCTCGCCGAGCAGCGCGAACGGCTCACCGACGCGTGGAACGACGTCGGCGATACGCCGTGGGGGCAGTATCTTCTCTCCCGCACGCGCTCCCAGGCGCAGTACTGGGCGGAGCGGATCGAGGAGCTCCGTCTCCGGCTGGACGAGCCGGATCGGGACGCGAAGATCAAAAAGGCGTACACCAATAATCTTGATTTCGCCGGTGACGCCGCGCGGGACATGGCGCGCGCCGCCGCGCTCGGCTGGGATAAGGCGCGTCTCGCCTGCCCCGGCTCTTTCCCTCGCCGCGGTATCTATAAGGGCGACGACACGCTCGCGCAGCGGATCATCGCCGTTTGGACCGGCTTCAAGGACACCGCCGCGAAATGGCAGGAGCTTTTCGCCAACGATTCCGACGCGCTCCTGCGCGATCTGGCCGTCAACACCCCCGCCGTTGACGCGCTGCTCGCGCTGACGCAAAAGCTCGGCGCGGCCTTCGCCGCCGAGAAAAAAAGGCAGGGCGTGTGCGACTTCTCCGACCAGGAGCATCTGGTGCTCAAGCTGCTCACGGACTCGTCCAACGGCCTCGCCGCCGCGCTTTCGAGCCGCTATACGGAGGTGCTCGTCGATGAGTATCAGGACGTGAACGCCTGTCAGGACGCGCTCTTCCGGCTGCTTTCTGACAACGGGCGCAAGCTCTTCATGGTCGGCGACGTGAAGCAGTCGATCTACCGCTTCCGTCTGGCCGACCCGACGATCTTCCTGAAAAAATACGAGACCTGGCCGGACATCGAAACGGCGGAGCCGTGCGAAGAGCCGGGGCGCATCCTGCTGCGGGAGAACTTCCGCTCGCGTCCCGAGGTGCTCGAGAGCGCGAACCATGTTTTCCGCAACATCATGTCCCGCGAGCTCGGCGAGCTCGAATACGACGAGGCGGCGGCGCTCCGGCCCGGCCCGGGGCGGGATTTCCCGGAGGGCGGCGGCGCGCCGACGGAGTTCTGCATTCTCACGCCGCCGGACAGCGGTGACGACGAGGATGAAGCCGAGAACGACGAGCGCCCCGATAAGGTGCTGCATGAGGCGCGGTACATCGCCTCGCGCATCCGGCGCATGGTGGACGAGCGCACCCCCGTCACCGAGGACAAGACGCTGCGGCCGTGCACCTACGGCGATTTTGCCATCCTTCTCCGCTCGAACAAGGCGGTCACGCCGCGCTACCGCGCCGCGCTCGCCGAACAGGGCATCCCGTCCGTGTCCCAGCAGGGCGGCGGGTTTTTCCGCTCCACGGAGATCACCTCGCTCCTCGCGCTGCTCGGCGTGATCGACAATCCCCATCAGGACGTGCCGCTCATCGCGGTGCTTCGCTCGCCTCTTTTCGGCTTCACGCCGGACGAGCTTTCCGCCATCCGCGCCGCGGACCGAAACAGCGACTATTACACCGCGCTCTGTCTCCGCGCAAAGGAGGATGAACACTGCGCGGCCTTCCTCGCGGAGCTGGAGAGCTACCGTGAGATCGCGCCGGACCTTTCCATTGAGGCGCTGCTCGCGCGCATCTGCGACAAGGCCGGTGTCTTCGCCCTGCTCGCAGCGATGCCCGACGGCGCGGCGCGGCGCGAGAACGTCTGCCAGCTCATCGAGTTTGCCCGCCAGTTTGAGCAGGACGGCTATCGCGGTGTGTTCCGCTTCATCCGCTGGATGAAGCAGCTGGATGAGCACGGCAAAGAGCCGCGCACCGGTGCGCTGGAAAGCCGCAACGCCGTGCAGATCATCAGCATCCACCACTCGAAGGGGCTGGAGTACCCGATCGTATTTCTCGCCGACACCGCCCACAAGATCAACCTGCAGGACAGGAACAGCGATGTTCTCATCCACCCGTCGCTCGGCATCGGCGGCCGCGTCATCGACAGTTCACGCGGCATATCGTATCCCACGATCGCACTGCGCGCGATCTCGGCCAAGCTCACGCAGGAATCGCTGTCCGAGGAGATGCGCGTGCTCTATGTCGCCATGACGCGCCCCAAGGACCGGCTCATCATCACGGCGACATGGAAAACTCCCGAAAAGACGCTCGACGCGCTGCGCGACGATCTCACCGCCCCCATCGCGCCGCAGCTTCTCGAAAAGAGCGCCTCGCTTTCGCGCTGGATCGCGCTCGCGGCGCTTCTGCCGGGCAGCCCGATCAAAATGCGCATCATTCCCGCCTCCGGAGAGAGCGCGTCCGAGACCGCGCCGCCCGAGATCGAACCAGCTGAGCCGGGCGAGAGCGCGGCGCTCTCCGAGGCGCTGACGTGGGAATACCCGTACCGCTGGGCGGAGGAGCTGCCGTCGAAGATCACCGCGAGCGCGCTCGAGGGCACCGACGCCGACCCGGACGCGCAGAGCATTGCGCCGGAAGCGCAGCGCCGGCGGCTCTTCCGCCGTCCGGTCTTCGGCGCGAAGGACGCCCCGCTCACTGGCACCGCGCGCGGCATCGCCGTACACACGGTTCTGCAGTTTATCGACTATTCGTGCGTATCCACGCCGGAGCAGGTGCGCGGCGAGATCGAACGGCTGAAAAACGCCGAACACATCACCCCCGCGCAGGCCGCCGCAGTGGAGCCAAAGGCCATCTGCAAGCTGTTCGCCTCCCCCGTCGGGCAGAGGATCCTGCACGCGGACGAGGTCTGGCGCGAGCTGCGCTTCTCGCTGCTCACCGGCGCGGAGACCGTGTTCGACGCGCCCGCCGGCGAGGAGGTGCTGCTGCAGGGCGTCGCCGACTGCTGCATCCGCGAGGGGGATACGCTCACCGTCGTGGATTATAAAACGGACTATGTGACGGCGGAAACGCTCGCGGCGCGTGCCTCGGAATACGCGCCGCAAGTCCGCGCCTACGCCGCCGCGCTCACGCGGCTGCTCGGAATGCCGGTGCGGGAGGGCGTTTTGTTCTTCCTGCGCACCGGGGAGAGCGTCTCCATCGACTGCCGCGCGAAAAAATAAAAGAAATTCAAAGAAAACTTGCCGATTCCGCTTGACATTCGCCGGAAATTGGGTATAATAACCCTTGCGTTTGCGATATAGCGGGATTGTGTAAAGGTAGCACAGCGGACTCTGACTCCGTATGTGAGGGTTCGAATCCTTCTCCCGCTGCCAGCGAGTAAAAGCTCAAAATCCTTTGATTTCAAGGGGTTTTGAGCTTTTTTCTTTCTCTCGCCGCCCCCTTTTTCGAGAGCCGCCGATTTCAAATCTTTCAAATATTTCAAATCTTACATTAAAAATCACATTAAAAATTTTTGCGTTGTTCGTAGAAAGAAGAGGGCGAAAATCGCCCCCCCTCTATTTTAAAAATTTCTCGATTGTCTTTCTGGCGCGCCCAAGTTCCTGCGAAACGTACTGCGGCGTACATCCAAGCGCGTCGCCAATATCATAAACAGACAGCTCCGCGCTGCGCATAGTAACCATAAGCCTTTGTGTAGGCGTAAGCCGCTTCATCATGTCTTCGAGCGCGGGATGCTCGTCCTCCTTCCCGACAGTTTCCTCGACAAGTAATCGGCTATTCGGCGAAACGAAATCATCTAACGGCAGTGCCACGATCTGCGGCTTGCAGCAATCTCGGATATATCGGCACACCGCCATGAAAATGCCCTTGACCGCAAATGTTGAGAATTTAGCGCCTTTTTCCGGATAGTATTCCGCACACGCCTGCCATAGCCCTATCCTGCACACTTGTAGAACATCTTCGTCAACTTTAAGACTCGGGAAATATTTTTTCAAGGTAAACCAAACAAGCGACTGATTTTCTTCATACAGTTCCTCTGGCGTCATGTTTGAAGAGCCTCCACAAAACAATAGCTCTGCGGCGGTCTCGTGAGATTACACTGCGTACATTCTGAACACTTCGGCGTTGCCATGCCGAGATTGTTAATCTATAATATTCACAAACAACATAAAACTCTGCAAACAAATCTGCGAAAAGAAAGGAAATAAAATCATGTCTGAATCAAACACCAATTATTCCATCAACGAGCCCCGCTTCCAGCGCGTCATCAAGTACGCAACGTCCGCCTCCAAGCAGATCCCCGGCGCGCTCGTGCGCGTAGCGGAGAGCGAGGAAACCGACATCAACACCGTCCGCCTGACTCTCCCCATCCCGTCCGAGATCAACAAGATCGCCGTCCATTACCTCCACGACGCCGGATTCTCCGCCGACAAGACCGAGCTCACCGCCGAGGGCTTCACCTTCACCGTAGACATGACGCAGCCCTACGAAGACTGACGCGATACCCCCAGAACGCACAGGCGCCCCCTGCGGTCAACCCCGCAGGGAGCGCAAAACAGCTTCAGCACGCCTCTAAAAAATTCGGGAGGAAATCAAAATGAAGAAATGCCCACTATGCGGCCACGAAATGGAAGACGAAGCGCGCTTCTGCTCTGCCTGCGGGGAGAAAATGCCGGAACCAGAGGAGAAAGCAGAAGCGACGGTGCCAAATGGAAATCTGCCTGTTGTATCAAAAACTCCGCTGAAACTCCTGCTGATTATTCTGGCAGCCATAATCGCTCTGTTTTTTTTCATTACACTCGTAATTCTTCCAAGGTCTGAAAAGGCAGCGATACGATCAAACATAACGGACATTTTTAGCGCGGCGTTTCCCGGTATCCCAATCAAAAAAGTTATTATAAACAATGTGCGAGATTTCTCCTCGACATGGGAGAAGCAAGCAGATGTAACGATTGTTATGGATTGCGCGCTTACGGAGTCGGAATATGATGAAATATATCGGTTTTTATACCTTCGCACACTTCCATCTGCGGAGTCCTCCCGCAGCGAAAAGCCGACGCAGGTTTCGCCGCTGGAAATAATCGACAACTCCGGAAATGACTATGCAAGCGGGTACTGGAGCCGCCGGGAGCCTGACCCGACAGTGGTACCGCAATCGGGTTCAACGCCAGCCCCCACACCAAGCAGTCAATCCAATTCCGGTGTCAGCGAAGAAGACGCGAAGTGGGCCGTTTATCTGATGGCAGAAGAGACAATACCAAAGTATCTAAACTGCCCGTCCACAATGGAAATGTGCCTCTTCCGCGACTGCACAATAAAAGACGTTGGCTTTAATATATGGAAAGGTGAAGGTTATTTCGATGCCGAAAACCTTTATGGCGCGACCGTCCGGTCAAAATGGAATATTACTTGTACCATAAAAGACGGAATCATCCACTTGGCCAAGCTGAAGATCGATGATATCGTCGTATATAACGATGGTACGCAGTAACCGGCATTAAACAGAAACCAAACTCAGCAATGCGCAGAGATTCATTTGAGTCTTTGCGCATTTTTTTATTTCCCCGTCGGTTGCGAAATGCCCGCCTGATTGCCATATAGGGTGTAAAGAGAGAAACGTACATAATTACGGACAAAGCACTTTTACGCGCGCGTTACACTGAAACCAAAGCCGCGGGATGACGAGCCGCGGCGAAGGAGATAGATACGATGGATAACACCCTGGAACGCGCGCGAGACATTGCCATGGGCGCCGAAATGACCGCGCACGGCCATATCTACGACCCGAAGGACCTTGATAAGGACGGGAAACCATTGTATCCGGACAACGCCGGGAACCCGAAGAATGGTCACAAAATTGCTCCCGATCTTGTTCTGTATTGTCTGCGGCATACCTACGGTACAGACCTGCAGCGCGCCAGGGTGCCAATCAATATAGCAAAGGCGATCATGGGTCACAGCGATATTTCTGTGACAGCAAACGTATATACTGACGCAACTGTCGAAGATGCCATGTCCGCGCGCGACTTAATGGACTCAGCAATAAAAACTACATGAAAAATTTAATTATCAGCCAATAAAAGCATTGATTTTTAAGCGTTTTTAGCGGATTAGGAATCGTACTCTGATTCCGTATGTGAGGGTTCGAATCCCTCCTTCTCCGCCAAAATGAAGAAACTCCGGAAGCCTTGAGCTTCCGGAGTTTTCTTTGTTTATCAACGGTTTTCCGTATTTTCTCTATGTGTTCGTGCACGGTCGGTCGTGGTAGCCGCGGGCACGAAAAACGTGTCAAAAATCATGTCAAAACGAGGGTGTGTCGGGGGTATTTTCGCCCCCTCGTTTTTCTGTCATTCAGAGGCCGGTTTGACGGTGAACCCTGTATTATGAGTCTCTTCAAGCGCACTCTGGGCTGCCGCGGTTTCTTTCTTAAATTTATCATTCATTTCCTTGACCGCAGCCTCCAGCAGTACTTTCAGTTCCTCCTCCGTTGTTTTGATGCCCTTCTGCGACAGAATCGACGCCGCGACAACAAGGGCGCGCGCAAGCTTCTCGTCGCCGTGAAGATCCTTGTACACCTGCTCGATGTACGCGACCGTGGTTGCCGCGATCTTGCGCTTGGTGTCCGTGTCGATGTACTTTGTCTGAAGCTTCGCGGCATACACGCCGATGATGGCGAAGATCGCCAGTACGACGGCCTTGATGATCTCCAGACTGTAGGTTGCCAGAATCTCGTTCATGTGCTTGTCCTCCTGAAATTATTTATGTTCGAGGATACCGATACGGCGCTCGTGGTCAGCCACGCGGTCGTCCAGCTCCTCATTTTCTTTTTTGCGGTGGTTGATGCGTTCGTGGATCTTCTTGTGCTCTTCCGTGTTGGATTCCTCCAGTTTGCCGTTTGCCTCTTTCAGCCCGTTTACAGCGTCGGTAAGTTTGACAATGTTCGAGTTGAGTTTCAAAATCGGCACAACAATGGCGGTTCCGAGCGCAATGAGCTCTGCGAGCGTGCGCACCATTTCCATTTCTGTCATGCCGAGCCCCCCAAGATACGATTTACTTCATCCTGCACGGCCTTCGTGAACCATGCGGCGAGCGCGTCCTTGCGTGCCTGCCCGTTGCCCCACTTCCCGGCGATGACCTCTCGAGCCGTTTTGGTGATGAACGGGTCAACCGTCGTCTCCACGGCGGGCTTCTCCGGTTCCGGCTGCGGCGTCGGTGCCGGTTCGGGCTGCGGCTCTGCGCCGTCGGCTTTGCTCGCATAGTCGGGAACGCCGAATCCACGGATGAAGCGGTCATTCACGGCAAGAACACGCTTGTTCACGGCGTTGGCGTTGTTGCCCTCGATGATGGTCATGTTCTGACCGTCGCAGTCGAGCACGATGCCCACATGGTCGGGGTGGCCGATGTTGTCGGTAGTGGCGTAGTTCGTTGCGCTGTCCTGCCAGTCGTAAAAAATCACGTCGGCCGGGGACGGGATATAGGCGTCATCCTCCACCCAGCGGCCAATCTCCTGATAGAGCCGCACCATACCCGGGCAGCCGCACTCGGTAGGCATGATGTCGCGCAGGCCGCACTGGAGGGAGACCGTGGACACGAACGCCGCGCACCAAAAATCGGTGACTTTCATTTTCCAGCCGCGGGGCAGCGGGCGCTGCGCGTTGTAAATTGCAAGCATTTCGAGATGCTTGGTTGTGTTGGCTTGCGTCCCCAGCCACGCGAGAGCGGTGGACACGACTTTCTGTCGCAGTTCGTTTTCTGTCATTTCCATGTTCCTCCTTATGGATTGGCTTTGACAAGGGCTTCTTGCGCCGTTCCGTTGACATTCAGCAGAACGCGCGTCACTTGTTTTGCCGCGCCGTTCACGTTCAAATACAGAATATCGCCGACCGGCTCCGGTACGGTAAGAGTGACCGGGCTGCTTGCCGTAGTCGGTCTGTGCCCGCTGGTCATTCCGGCAGTCACCGTCGCACCCTTATATGATGCAGGAAGCGTGTAGTAATAAGTAGCGGCAAGATAAAAGCCGCTGCCGTAATTGTACGCTTCGCTCGGGCCGAACTCGTTTTCCGTACCATTGTTACCCCATGGGATGTACGCCGCTTTGTTTGCCGCTCCCCATCCCATAATCCCATTGGAATACATCTCTATCCGTACACAGATAGAGTTATCGGAAAGCCGCGTAACAGCGCATTTGGAATAGTAGGCATAGCCGTACTTTCCTTTGTTGTACATGCTAACAATTTCGCCGGATACTTCCTCGCTCCAACCGACGACGTTTGTTGGCGCTGTAGTGCTGAACGTTCCCATTC
>CDZG01000964.1_pt1 | contig 144789 bp, 151 predicted proteins | sample 557741 | NCBI WGS metagenome assembly CDZG01 (sample SAMEA3182086, study PRJEB8094) | gut metagenome | biome: human; feature: gut; material: Stool; isolation source: human stools | place: Canada | collected 2013-01-21
GCTCTACTGCGTAACATAAGGGCATGAAAAAGGCGGCGTCTCTGTTCTCCCTGTGTGGGATTGAGAAACGCCGCCTGTGTGCGTATTCTATTGTGCTTCCGCGATATAGTCTTTGATGATTTCGCCAAAATCTGCCGTAAAGGAAAAGATGAAGTATTCCAATACGTCGGGGGCGGCGTCCATCGGCTCGGCTTCCTCGGAAAACGGTAAGCCCATAAGCCCATACAGCATTTTGATGATTTTGAACAGCTTGCCCCGGTCTGCGGGGGTGTTCATGGAAACGAGAACATCGGTAAGGCGATTGATGGTTTCCATATCGCCGCCTGTCGTCACCCAGACCATTTCTGTGAACGGCTGCGTGATTGCCCCGGCGACAAGGTTTATCTTATCCTTGCTGATTTCGCCGGACGGGGTTATAATACCCTTGTCTAAAAGTACGTTATTCATGTCGTCCTCCTTTATTTTTGTGGTGCTAAAATGGTGCCCGGTCTTACAAAACCACCTTGTACGGAGATACGGCAAGATAAATGATGATATGCGGAAAACCTTGATTTTAAGCCATTTTCTCATGGTGTCTTAAACATTTATGAGGGCTTATAAGAAGATTTTCCGCTATCAAATCAATAAAAAATAAGGGAAAAGGAGCATGAAGCCGTGGAGCGGATCTATCTGGACAACGCCAGCACCAGCTTTCCCAAGGCGGAAGGCGTAGCGGAGGCGGTCTATCAGTATATAAAGGAGTGCGGCTGTAACATCAACCGCGGCGGCTATGACGAGGCGTATCAGGCGGAGGAGCTGGTGCTGGAGACCCGGCAGAGGCTGACAGCGCTGTTCCACGGCCCGGACTGCCGGAACGTGGCATTTACCCGCAATATTACGGAGAGCCTGAACGTGCTGCTGAAGGGCTTTTTGCGCCCCGGAGACCATGTGCTGGTGTCCGCCATGGAGCACAACGCCGTCATGCGGCCGCTGACCCAACTGCAAAGCCGGGGCGTGTCCTTTGACCGTATCCCTTGCGCTGGGGACGGTACGCTGGATACGTCTGCCATGGCGGCTCTGCTGCGGGATAACACGCGGGCTGTTGTGATGCTGCATGCCAGCAACGTCTGCGGCACGGTGCTGCCTGCGGCGGAGGTTGGGGCTTTCTGTCATGCCCACGGCCTGAAATTCATATTGGATACCGCCCAGACGGCGGGCGTGCTGCCCATCGACATGGCGGCCATGCATATTGACGCGCTGGCCTTTACCGGCCACAAGGGCCTTCTGGGCCCGCAAGGGGTGGGGGGATTCCTTCTCCAGCCGGACATGGTGCCACTGGTCACGCCGCTGATCGCCGGCGGAACCGGCAGCGTCAGCCATGAGGAGCAGATGCCGTCATTCCTACCGGATAAGTTCGAGGCAGGTACCCTGAACCTGCCGGGAATCATGGGCCTGCATGCCGCGCTATGCTGGCTGGAGCGGGAGACCATCGACAAGGTGCGCAGCCACGAATTGGCGCTGACAGAGCGCTTTCTTATAGGGGCGGAGGAGATCCCGAACCTGCGCGTGATCGGACGCAAGGGGACGGAGGGGCGCGTCGGCGTGGTGTCCGTCCTGCCGGAGAACGTGGATCCTGCCCTGATGGCCGACGCGCTGGGGCAGGAATACGGTATCATGGTGCGGGTGGGGCTGCACTGCGCCCCCAACGCCCACAAGACGCTGGGCACATTTCCTACAGGCACTATCCGCTTTTCCTTCGGGCATCAGAACACGACCCGGCAGGTGGACGCGGCGCTGCTGGCGCTGCGGAAATTATGCGGGAGGACCACATGGAACTGAAGCAATTACAGTCATTCTGCGCTGTTGTAAAGTATAGGAGCTTCACAAAAGCAGCGGAGAAATTATACCTGTCCCAGCCCACCATCAGCACCCATGTGCGGCAGCTGGAGGAGGAATTTCAGACCAGTCTTATCGTGCGCACCACGAAATCGGTGGAGGTCACACCCCGAGGACAGGAGCTGTACGAATGCGCCTGCAACATTGTAAATCTGCGGGACAATCTGATGCGCAGCTGGAGCGACGAGGACGAAAAAAAGATCCGCATCGGAGCGTCCACCATCCCCTCCGCCTATATCCTGCCGGAGATTTTGCCCGCTTTCCGAGCCATTCGCCCCGCAACCCAGTTCCATGTCTTTCAAAGCGACAGTCAGGGCATCGTGGATGGCCTGATGTGCGGCGCCTTCGACATGGGGCTGATCGGCGTGGAGGTACACGAGGAGATGCTGGAGCTGACGCCGTTCTACGCGGATCAAATGGTGCTTATCACGCCGGTGAACGAACATTTTCTCCGTTTCCGGGATGCCGGCGGCATGACGCTGGCGGACATCTGCCGGGAGCCCATGCTGCTGCGGGAAAAGGGAAGCGGCAGCAAAAAATGCGTGTCCACTTATTTTGAGCGGATGGGTGTGGACGAAAACGACCTGACGGTCACGGCGCGGCTGAACGATCAGGAATCCATCAAAAATCTGGTGGCCGGAGGTCTGGGCATCTCCATCATTTCCGAAAAAGCCGCCGAGGACGCGGTAAAGGCGGGCCGTTTGATGACGTTTCCGCTTCCGGATGCCGGAGCGCACCGCCAGCTGTACGTGGCCTGCCGCCGGGGCGCCCCGGTCAGCGGCCAGACCCAGCAGTTCATCCGGTTTGTCAAGAATTTCTATCGCTGAGCATGTGCTCAGCAGGGGAGACCGGTCACTTTCTTTCCCTTGCGCCATAGGGAAAATGGTGGTATACTATACCGTAACCAAGTCTCGAAAGGAGCACATTTCATGCGAGTTATCGACCTGGAAAACATCAATAACGCCATGCGGAACGAGACACAGTTTGTTCTGCGCTGCGAGGAGGTCTATCACGATAAGATAAGCGCCGCTGCGGCCTCCATCCTGTCCACCCGGCAGGAGCGTCCGGTGGTGGCGCTGACCGGGCCTTCCGGTTCCGGAAAGACCACGACCGCGCTGCGGCTGGAGGACTATCTGAAGAATCTGGGTGTGAAGGTCTGCGTGATCCATATGGATAATTTCTTTCTGCCGCTGGATCGCCGTCCGCCGGAGCTGACAGACTGGGAGTCCCCCTATTGCGTGGACGTGGACAGCCTGATCGGCTGCATCAGCCAGCTGATGGACGGCAAGGAGGTGGATGTTCCCTGGTACGACTTCAAGAACGGCACCACCGGCGGCTATACCAAGATGCAAGGCTATACCGACGCCGTCATCATCGCCGAGGGTATCCACATGCTCAACCCGCTGATCTTTGATAAAATTCGCGGCGTCGCCAACGGTGTATACGTGGCGCCCCGCACCCGTATCATCACCAACGACGATAAGATCGTCCGGCCGGAACAGCTGCGCGTGGCTCGCCGCATGATCCGCGACTACAACACCCGTGGGCACAGCATCGCACAGACGGTGGAACGTTCGGAGAGCGTGGATCGGGGCGAGATCAACTATATCCAGCCCTATAAGGAAAACGCCGCCATCCACATTGACACCTTCCACGATTATGAGCCTTGCATCCTCGCCAAATATCTCAATGAGATCCCCTGCTTCCGCGAGGAGATGACGCCGGAGTTTCTGGAGTCCCACGGCCTGACAGACTTGATGAAGGTGGTGCGGGGCGTTCCGCCGCTGCACTGTCCCTATGTGCCTCAGAACTCGCTGGTGCGTGAGTTTGTGGGCGGAAGCTGCTATGAATATTGATCGTAATAAAGGAGTGATCGTATGATTATTACCATCAGCCGTGAATTTGGCAGCGGCGGCCGTGAGCTGGGCAAGCGCCTGGCCGAGGCGCTGCACATCCCCTGCTATGACCATCAGATCATTGAGCTGATCGCCAAGGAAAACGGCCTGAACGCCGACTACGTGGCCAACGTGGGGGAGAAGTGCATCGAAGCCGCCTATCCCATGACCATCGGCCACCGGCTGGCCATGATGCCTGTTACCGTGATGGATCAGCCCATCCGCGTGGCGGTGGCCCAGCGGCAGCTGCTGGAGAAGTTTGCCCAGCAGGGCGACTGCGTGATCGTGGGTCGCTGCGCCGACGTGATCCTGAAGGACTACCGTCCTCTGAACCTGTTCGTCTACGCCGACATGGACGCCAAGGTGGAGCGCTGCATGAAGCGTGCACCGGAGGGCGAGCACCTGACCCGCTCTGAGATGGAGAAGGCCATCCGCCGCATCGACAAGGAGCGCGCCCAGAACCACCTGATGTATGCCGATACCAAGTGGGGCAGCAAGGAATCCTATCATCTGTGCGTCAACACCACCCACCGGGAGATCAAGCAGCTTGTCCCCGCGCTGGCCCAGTTCTGCAAGGACTGGTTCGCCGCCGAGTGAGCTTTCTGCACAAAGGAGACGCTTTATGAAGATCCGCTTCAACGACGATCCCAAGATCGTCGAGACGGTGCGGGAGGGGCTGCGTCGTAAGGATGGGTACTGTCCCTGCCGCTTGCAGCGCACGCCGGAGAACATCTGCATGTGTCAGGAGTTCCGGGATCAGATCGCCGATCCTGACTTCGAGGGCTACTGTCACTGCCGTCTTTACTATAAAGAAAAGTGAAATGCATAAAAATACACCGCCTGCTTGACGCAGGCGGTGTATTTTTTACCGGGAATTCAGTTCAAACACACAAGTGCTGTGTTACAGGGAGGCATGCAGCTTGGCAGCGCGCTTCTTGCCGTATATGCAGCAGGCGACTACATAAGCGATGGCGCAAACCACACCGATGATGTAGGCGGGCGTCCAGGGGATGTTGAAGCCGATGTGTGCGTTGGCGATGTAGGTCACGCAGATGAAGGTGTAGAAGCTGCCGGGGATCATGGGCATCCAAGCCCACTTGCCCTTGCCGTTCTCGAACATCCACGCGGTGATGCTCAGGAAGGCAAACAGGGACAGCGTCTGGTTCGCCCATGCGAAGTAACGCCACAGGATCATGAAGCCCTCGCTGTTGGTCTTGGCGAACACGAGGATGGCGATGACCAGCGCGAAGATAGGCACAGCCAGCTTGATGCGCTTGCCGTTGGTGGACTGGTCGATGTGCAGCGTCTCAGACAGGCTCAGACGCAGGGCGCGCAGCGCCGTATCACCGGAGGTGATGGGCAGGACGATAACGCCGATCAGGGCGATGATGCCGCCCACATGACCCAGCAGGTACTTGCAGACGACGCCCACAGTACCGGTGGCCAGAGATGCATTGGGCTCCTGCAGAGCCAGGTTGTACACGCCCATAGCGCCGGCAGCCCAGACCATGGCGATGAAGCCTTCCAGCACCATCATGTTGTAGAAGGTGTTGCGGCCCTGACGCTCGCTCTTCATGGTACGGGAGATGATAGCGGTCTGGGTGGAGTGGAAGCCGGACAGGATGCCGCAGGCCACCGTCACGAAGAAGATGGGCAGGAAGTGTCCGTTTTCAAAGTAGGAGGCATAGGTAAAGGTACCCACAGTGCCGTCAGCACCAGTCAGGTTCAGCACGGGAGCCGCCCAGCTGTCCCAGATGTTCAGCAGGGGCATACCGGTGACGAAGATGCCGATGAAGATGCCGATGGCGGAGAACAGCAGGATACCGCCGAAGACGGGGTAGATCTTGCCGATGATGGCGTCGATGGGGAACACAGTGGCGATCAGGTAGTACAGGAAGATCACACCGTAGATGATCCAGGTGGTGGGATCGTTGGCCTTGCCGCTGAAGTTAAAGACCTGGGTGGCGGCGATATCGCCGGGGGTGTAGATGAACACAGCGCCCACCAGCAGCAGCAGCACGCACACGAACACGTTGTAGAACTTATAGATCCCCTTGGTGGAGTAGCGGCGGATCATCTCGGGCATCTGGGTGCCGCCGTCGCGGAGGCAGATCATGCCGGAGAAATAGTCATGCATGGCGCCGCCGATGATGTTGCCGATAGGAATGGTGATAAACGCGATAGGTCCAAACAGGATGCCCTGGATCGGCCCGAGGATAGGACCGGTACCAGCGATATTCAGCAGGTTAATGAGGCTGTTTTTCCAGCCGCGCATGGGAACAAAGTCCACGCCGTCCTCTTTTGTATAGGCGGGGGTCTTCCGGTCGTCAGGGCCAAAGACCTTTTCGCAGAACCGTCCGTACAGGGCGGCACCGCCGATGAGGATCACGAGACCAATAATGAATGTTGTCATAATCTCATACTCCTTTTACCGGTTATTTATCCAGAATTCCCGGACAACTCTGGATTTGATTGCACTAGTATAGCAGAAAATTCATATTATGCACGTTAAGAAAAGACTGTTGTGCATAAATTATTCATAAATAAATCGACAACATCTGACAATAAAAACAGGATCTTGCAAAAGTAGTCACAGCAGGAAACTATGCCATTTGTTTGTGAAAAGTTAAACATTAGCAGAAGTTAACTCAAAAGAAACAGGAGGCATGGCCTTTGCCATGCCTCTCAGTTATTGGAAATGGTACCGTTACCGGTATTGTTACCGGCGTCGATGTCTTTTTATCGTGAAGCCGAATACCAGACCGCACAGTCCGCCCACAATATGTGTCAGCTGGGATACATTATCTGAAGTGGTCAGACCGTCCAGCAGCTCTCCGCCCAGATAGAAGATGACCACAAGGATCAATGTAATGGGGATGCCCTCTTTGCCCATTTCGGTGAAGGAGGACAGGACGATCATCATAAATACCACGCCGCTGGCGCCCAGCAGCACCGTGTTGGGGAAAAAGATAAACTGTACCAGACCTGTTACCAGCGCCGTGGCTGCGATGCATAGCGCCGTGGTTCTGTGGCCATACTTTTCTTCGATACCGGGTCCCACCAGCAGCAGAAGCAGCATATTGCCCATGTAATGCTCGTAGTTCGCATGACCCAGCACATGGCCAAAAAAGCGTACATAGGTCAGTGGATCGGACAGGGAGGAGCGGTATACGCTGAAATACCGATAGGTCGTGGCGCCGTCCGTCCAGCCGCCCAGCAGCAGCGCCGCCAGCGACAGCAGCGCAAAGCTCAGGATCACCGGCGCGTTGAGCCGGATCACAATGCGTCGTTTCAATGGAAATTCCTCTTTTCAAATAGTGGTTGTCCTATTATAATAGTTTTATTGAAATTTGTAAACGGGAGGTTTGCCCGATGAGAAAAGCGAAGCGTTGGGTAAAAGTACTGGTAGGTATCCTGTTGGCAGTGGTGTTGCTGGTCGGCGCATACGTGGCCTATGTGTTCCTTGACTATCACCGCATCGGCGATCAGGAGCTGGCGGCACAGGGGGAGGGCGGAGCGACCGCTCTTGATACCGCCGCATCCTATTCCATCCTGTCTTACAATATCGGCTTCGGCGCGTACGAGGACGACTACGGCTTTTTTATGGATGGCGGCACGGAGTCCTGGGCGTGGAGCGAGGAACGTCTGACGGAAAATCTGAATCACATTGCCGATTTTCTGAAAGGACAGGCGGACTTCTGTCTCGTACAGGAGGTGGACATTGACTCTACCCGCAGCTATCACGTGGATGAGCGGGAACCGCTGTGTGACGCACGGGAAGGGGACAGCTACGTTTTTGCACAGAATTATGATTCGCCTTTTTTGATGTATCCGCTGACGCAGCCCCACGGTGCGTCCCGTTCCGGCCTGCTGACGTTCTCTCCGGTGACGATCACCTCCGCAAATCGTGTAGAGCTGCCGGTGGAGACCGGTGTGATGAAACTATTGGATCTGGATCGGTGCTATTCCGTCAGCCGGATCCCTACAAATGGCGGTAAAGAGCTTATCCTTTACAACCTGCATCTTTCCGCCTATACCTCCGATGGCACGATCGCGACGCAGCAGCTGAAGCTGCTGCTGGCGGACATGCAGGCGGAATACGAGGCGGGCAACTGGTGCGTGGCTGGCGGAGACTTCAACAAGGATCTTCTGGGTGACTCCGCCTACTATTTTGGCGAGGCGGATCAGGCGTATTCCTGGGCACAGCCCATCCCGGAGGGCACATTTGATAACTATGATATCTCACTGGTGGCTCCGCTGGATGAATCCGCTCCCGTCCCCAGCTGCCGCAACGCGGACAGTGCCTATCACGAGGGACAATACGTCCTGACGGTGGATGGCTTTCTGGTATCGAAGAATGTGACGGTAGAAAACGCCGCCGTGGTGGACACCGGCTTCCAGTGGTCGGATCATAATCCGGTCATAATGACCTTTACGCTGCGCTGAAAGCACGGCATATACAGGCGGTGGAGGATACGTAAAGGAGGGATGATCCCCATGGGTGATATATACTGAAGGACGCGCCATGCGCGTCCTTTTCTTTTTCTTGAAATATTGTAAAGGGAGGGTCACATAAATGAATATAGCAGAAGAGACTCTGCGAAAGTATAGAATTCGGTTGATAGAGCAGGAGAAGAGTATCCATACGATCGAAAAATATATGCGCGATATCCAGTCCTTTATCGCTTTTCTGACTGACGTGGAACCGCCGCTTTCAAAAATGCAGGTGATCGCCTATAAGGAATCGTTGAAGACACGCTACGCTACCAGCAGCGTCAATTCCATGCTGACGCCAGTCAATGATTACCTTCGATTTCTGGGGCAGGAGCAGTGTCGTGTCAGGCTGGTGAAATGTCAGCGTCAGATATTCAAAGAAGCCAACCGCGAATTGACAAAGGAGGAATACATGCGCCTGCTGAGCGCCTCACAGAAAAATCATGATGAGCGTTTGTACCTGCTGATAAAGACCATCTGCGCGACAGGAATAAGAATATCAGAGTTACCTTATGTTACGGTAGAGGCTGCCGCACAGGGACATGCGATGATCTATTGCAAGAATAAACAGCGCTGTATCCTGCTGCCGCAAAAAATTTGTCGTGAGCTTACGGACTACGCTAAAGCTCACGACATTACTGCGGGATATATTTTTCGGACGAAATCGGGACGGCCTGTGGATCGCTCCAATGCTTGGCACGCAATGAAGCGGCTGGGAAGGGAAGCGGGGGTTCCGGAAGACAAGATATTTCCGCATAACCTGCGCCATCTGTTTGCCAGAACCTTCTACGATACAGAAAAAGATATCGTTCGTTTGGCGGACATTTTGGGACACAGCAGCATTGATACTACTCGCATCTATACAGCCGCCAGCGGCGCCGAGTGCATGCGGCAGATCGACGAATTGGGCCTATAACCGACGGCATCGCAGCGAACGGTGACGCGGGATTTACCGCCGTAGGCCATCAACCAGAACGGCGGTCATCTGTGGGGAGGGGTGATTGGCGGGAACGTCCTTTCGTTCCCGCCAATCTCTTCCACCAGCTATCGCGCCCGAAAATGCGCAAAAAAAATTTTGCAAAAACAACATAATCTGCATTATGTGGTCTTTGCAAATATTTATACCATGAATATACAGACGTCAAGACATTGGAATACCCACATTTTCATTAAGTTTACAGAAAGATTCTTCATTTGTCAACCCCCTCTGCTTATAATTTTGGTTGTTTCAGCCGGAATCTTCATAAAAATATAATCTTAGTAGAAATTTTAGCTAAAATAAGCTACGTTAATCAACGTGGTGTTGAGCAATTTTTACGGTAATGATATCGGCATGCAGGCCAAAACAAGCCTTTCATTCATTTAACGCCGCATATAATATGTGTTTCTATCCGTTTTGCAAGAAGCAAAGACCACATAATGCAGATTATGTGGTTGAGTGAAAACAACATAATGCAGATTTTGTTGTTTTTGCAAATTTTTTTTGCGCATTTTCGGGCGCGATAGGAGGAAGAACCAGTTGACAGATAAAGAGTTACATAAGCTGAATCGAAAAGAGCTGTTGGAGCTGATGCTGGATCAGAGCCGCCAGTTGGACGACCTGCGGGAGCAACTGCGGCAGGCGCAGGAACAGCTGGCAAGCCGACAGCTGCTGTTGAACAAGGCCGGGTCTATCGCAGAGGCGTCCTTGCAGCTGAACCGGGTATTCGAGGCGGCGCAGGCGGCAGCGGAGCAGTATCTGGAAAACGTGCAGACTCTCAGCGGCCGACAGACGGAGGTCTGCCAGCAGCTGGTAGATGAGAGCCAGCAAAAAGCCGATACGCTGCTGAACGAGACGCAGACCCGCTGCCAGATCATGGAAGCCGAGACGCAGGCCAGATGTCAGGCGATGGAAGCGGAAACGCAGGAGAAATGCCGGATTCTGGAGACTGAGACCCGTGAAAAATGCGAGACCATGACCTGGAAGGCGGAGGAACAGGCCAAACAGGCATGGCAGCAGGCGCAGGAAAAGATACAGCAGGTCATCGACCAGCACGACGCTCTGAAGGATCTGCTGAACATCATCAGCAAAGAGGCAACGGAAGCATGAAAGAGAATTTGACACAGCCGACTACGGCGCAGTTGGAAGCGGAGGTTGCCCGCGTCAGCTACCGTTCCCGTTTCGGCAGGGTGCTGCGCAGCACCATTTACGCGCTGGTCATCGTGGCGGCGGTGGCGGTGCTGATCGCCACACTGTGGCTGCCCATCCTGCAAATTTACGGAAGCTCCATGACCCCTACGCTGGAAGAGGGCGAGATCGTGGTGGCGGTAAAGGGCTCCCGTTTTCGCACCGGCGATGTGATCGCCTTCTACTACAACAACAAGATGCTGGTGAAGCGCGTGATCGCTTCTGCCGGACAGTGGGTGAATATTGACGAGGACGGCACGGTCTACGTAGACAACGTTAAGATCGACGAGCCGTATCTGACGGAAAAAGCCTTTGGCGACTGTGACCTGAAGCTGCCCTATCAGGTGCCGGACGGCCGGTTGTTCGTCATGGGCGACCATCGGGCCACCTCCGTGGACTCCCGTAACACGGTGGTGGGCTGCGTGGCGGAGGAACAGATCGTAGGAAAAATCGTGTTTTGCGTCTGGCCGATGGAACGGCTGGGGCGCGTCAGTTAACAGGACAGAGGAGGAAATGATATGAAGAAAGGAATGCGTTCCAACGCGGACGGCGTTCTGGAGAAGAAGCGCCGCGGCCAGAAGTGGAAGCGACTGGCGGGCGTATTGGGCTGCCTGGTGGTGATTGTCACCGCCTATGTGTTGATGCGGCCCGCCGAGACGCTGGAGCGTGAGTTGATCTGCGGCATGGAGGAGCACCAGCACTCCGTGGAGCAGGGCTGCTATCAGGAGATAGCGGCGGAGCCTGCCCAGCCCATCTGCGGCATGGAGGAAGCAGGCCACGTTCACAGTGAGGAATGCTACAGCGCCGTGAGCGTGCTGACCTGCACGGAGCCGGAGGGCGACGGGCACCAGCACGACAAGAGCTGTTATACCATGGAAACCACTTTGATTTGTGATCTGTCGGAAGCCGATGGGCATACCCACACGGCGGAGTGCTACCCTGCCGAGGACGCGGAAGCCGAGCCGGAGCTTGAGCTGGTCTGCGAGCTGCCGGAGCACACCCACACCGAGGATTGCTATGCTGACGACGCGGCTCAGCATGCTCAGGTGGAGGAAGTGGCGGCGCTGATCGATGCACTGCCCAGTGCGGTGGAAGTGGAAGCCAGACTGGAGGAGTTGCTGGCAGCGGAGGACGCCGAGGCTTACGATGCCTACTGCGCGGAGTTGGCCCGTCAGGTGGAGCAGGCCAACACGGCCTACGAAGCCTTGACCGACGAGCAGCAGGCCCAGCTGAATATCGACAAGCTGACGGCGCTGTTTGTCTATCTCCCTGCAAAGGAAGGAACCTTTACACTGACTGCGCCCGCTACCGAAAGTGGCATTATTGTGACCATTTCCGGCGAGACGGCGTCGCTGCCCTTCCCAGTGGAGGAGTTGACCCTGACTGCCGTCGAGGTGGAGGACGAGAACGCCAACGCACTGCGGGATGAAGCGCTGGAAAGCGAGGAACTGACGGCGGCGGAGAACTACATGCTGGACATCCGCCTGATGCACGGCGAAGAGGAAGTACAGCCCACCGGCCCCATCACGGTGACGTTCGCGGGTCTGCCGCTGGATGGCGGCGCGGATGTGGCGCTGGTCGACGATGTTGATGACAACGCTGACACCGACGCGGAGCCTGTAACGTATCAGGCAAAAGAAATGGCCGCGCAAGCCGTAGCGGCCAACGCGGCGGATGATATGGATATGTCGGAGGAAACAACGGACGACACAGTAAATGACGCAGGCGAGAGTTCTGTGACCGGCCCCAAGGTTTACCAAATCGACGAGGACACCCAGCAGGCCACGGAAGTCGACGTGGCGGTGAACGACGAAAATAATGTAGTGCTGGAAACCGACCAGCTTACCAATTTATATAGTGTATCGGTGTTGGAAATCGCAACGCAGGCGACGACATTCGTAAGCGTTCATAGCGCAGACTCTTTAATTCGAGTTCTCAAAAACGGCAAATCTGCAGTGCTGGCCAAAGATATTTATGTAAACAAAGGCACTTCATATCAATTGAATATTCCATCTGGAAAGACGGTTTCACTTGACTTAAATGGTTACAAACTATCTTTCGGTAGTAGCGGAAGCAGTAAAGCGCTCTTTCGCGTGCATGAAAACGCAACATTGACTATTTGTGATAGAAAAGCATCCTCTGTTTCTGAGACTGTATCTACTGTAGCCAATTCAGCAGGTAATGTGGCCAGCTACGGTAGTAATATACTGACGTATTATGTCACAACCAGCAAGGAAGATGACGTGATAAATCATACAACAGCCGAGAATACAACAAAGCATGTTGTCACGCTGGGCGGCGGAAAAGCAGGAGCGATTGTCGGTTTTGCAAAACATAACAGATATGCATTTTTAGTGGAAGGAACACTAATAATTGAGGACGGATATATCTGTAATTTCGGCAGTAATGGCAGTACAATGAGTGCTATACGTGCAAATACCTCTACTAGTACCGTTATACTTTCCGGTGGCGTAATTGCCGCAAATAAATGCGACAAAGGCGGAGCTATCAGCTTAACTGGCGGTGCAAAGATGACAATGACAGGCGGCATTATCAGTGGCAACACTGCAATTAATGATGGTGGCGGAGTTTATTGTTCTGGTGCATCATTTAATATGTCAAATGGATATATTACCTGCAATTCCCAAAGTGAAGATATCGCTAGCGAGGGAGGCGGAGGAGTCTATCTCGACACTAAGGGAAAATTTGTTATGAGCGGCGGGTATTTAACAGGAAACAGCGCAGCCAGTCGCGGGGGTGGCCTTGCAACATTTTATAATGATAACAAAGAGGTTGCAGCGGAGAATATAGCTACAGTAACGATTCAAGGTGGTTTTATTTCTGGAAATACAGCCCAAAATAATACAGGCGGCGGTCTTGATTTATGCACATCCAGTATTAGCAAAATAAAGACAGAGGACTCAAAAAGAATATATATTACCAATAATACCATGAAGGCGTTAAGACCATGGGGTGGTGGTGGCATATATATAGGACATGGAGCAAAGTGTTATTTTCAGAATGTAATAATAACAAAAAATCACGCTAATGGCTTGGGTGGGGGACTTTCTACCTGCAACGCTAGCCATACATTTTTATATGTTGATAAGGGCGCTGCTATATTTAAGAACACCGATGGAAAAACAAATCCGCAGTTTTTCAAAAATCCTTCATCGACTACTGATCAGATTAGGTATAAATATAGCGGAACAACCGGAAACCCTTATCCATACTCTGTTAAAGACGCTGGTGCAGAGAGGGGAGATATCTTTTGCTGTGGAAAGACATTTCTTGTTGCAGGGATGCTGGGCAATGGAGAGCCTAAATGGAGTGGTAGCATAGATGGAGTTCGTTTACCTGCCCTTGCAAAAGATGATGTAGCTACGGCAGCGGTTGTCTTAGCGGCAAAAGCATCCCCGTCAAAAGACGATATCGAATATGCGCAGAAAACTGCCTCCATTTATATCACCGGAAATCAGTCTGCAACTCATGGCGGCGGTATTATGAGCAACGGAATTTTGTACTTTGGAACGAATTATGAAGAAAATACAGTTCCATCAACACTCATACTTGAAGGAAAAAAAATGTTGCTTGGTGCAGATAATACTCCTATAGGTGGCGCCGGTGGATATCAATTTCAGTTTTCAATTACAGATGTTACTAATTCACAAAATCCGCAATTGATAAAGACGGTGACTGCAGCAGACAACGGAGAAATCTCAGCGACGCTTACCTTCTCCCAAAAAGGTGAATATGTATATAGGATTGCCGAAATTGTAGAGCATCCCCGGATCATGCAATATGATACTACTACGTATACAGTAAAAGTAAATGTTGACGAAAAAAAGGAATTGCTGGGCAGCCATTATAGTACGCCAACAGGTGTATATGTACATCCATTTTCAGTAACTGTTACGAATGATAAGACAAGTGAAGTAGTATTTTCAACAAGCTATGACGGAGTAGGGATTGATAAGACTACTGTAGTATATCTTTGCAGTACCGCTTCCGGTGGTGCGGCCTTTACCAACCAGCTGAAAGAAGAGGAATACACACTGGATATCACCAAGCAGGATGCTGCGACTGGAAAGGGTATCGGCGTAGCAACCTTTGAGATGCAAACCTTTGTAATGGATCCCAGACCTGTTGGTGTCGATAAGCCGGGTACTGGCAAGGAAATGTACATCGGCATGTACTGCGTCAAGGTCAAAGATGGTGTTTACCGTTATGCAGGTTATTCGTGGAAATCCGGTATGCCATCAAATATTGTCCGTGAGTTTGATACCGATACCAACGGAAAATTGCTGATCATTGGCTTGCCTGTCGGAAAATATCAAATGCGGGAAAAAACTGCGCCCGAAGGCTATCAGATAGCAGAACAGTGGAAAAAATGGAATGAAATTCCGCTAAATGCGACTGATATTCCCTCTGGTACAAAGACGATTACGGTGGCCGACCCGCCCGCCACGTATATATTCCAGTTCCTGAAGGTCAGCGAAGCCGACAAGACCAAGCCCGTTCCCAACGCGAAGTACCAACTGCTGGACAGCGAGGGTCAGGAGGTCAAGTTTACCAAAGCCGGTACGGAGTATCAGTACAGCACCAGCGGCACAGTTACCGAGCTTATCACGGACAAGGACGGCAGATTCCAGCTGACAGGCCTGCCGCGCGGCAGCTACACGCTGCGCGAGATCGAAGCGCCTGCAGGATTTGGCCTTGCGGACGATTATTCCTTCGAGCTTTCACCTGAAAAAACGGTGGATCAAGTGTTTACCTACACACAGGAGGAGCCTGTTGTATATGAGCTTCCCGAAACGGGCGGCGGCGGTGCAAAACCCTATGTTATCACCGGCGCGGCACTGTTGGTAGGCGCGGCATGCCTGATGGTTTGCCGTGACAAGCGCAGAAAGGCGGGTGGTCGTACTTTCTGACAACTTTCCGCACAAAAATCGGCACATACCAAAACCACAAGGAAATTAAAAGGAGAAGAAATGAAACACATGAAAAAGCTCGTCACATTACTGCTGGCGCTCATCATGGCGCTGGCACTGGTGGTTCCCGCTTCGGCGTACACTGTGGATAATAGAACAGACCACGCCTACAAGGCCTACCAGATCTTTAGCGGTACACAGAGTACCGAAAGTAAACCAGCTCTGGGGGATGTCAAGTGGGGTAACGGCATCGAGAGTGCTAAATTTCTGACAGCGCTGAAAGCGGACACGCGTTTCGGAACTGGCGACAAGAACATTTTTGCCGCTTGCACCACTGCCGCAGATGTGGCTGCTATTATGGCAAAGGAACAGGATAAGAGTGCTGTCGCCAAGGCGTTTGCCAATGTTGCCGCCCAATACCTGAAGAATCCTGCTGTTGCTATCGCCGCAAAGAAAACCTCCGACGTGAATTTGAATCCCGGTTATTACCTGTTGGTTGACGTTACCACCCCTGGCACGGGTGATGCCATGAACTCCGCACTGCTGCAGGTGACGGGAAAAGGTAATATCATCATTGAACAGAAATACGATGCACCTAGCGTTGGTAAAAGCGTAAAAGACACCGACGGCGCATGGGGTGAGGCTGCCGACTGGTGTATCGGCTCCAATGTGCCTTTCCAGCTGATTGGTAAGCTGCCCAGCAACTACGCGGATTACGAAACCTATAAATATGTGTTCCATGATACGCTCGGCGCCGGTCTGCAGTACAACGGCGATGTGAAAGTTTATGTACGCAATGGAGAAAAAGATACGGAATTAACCTCCGGTTTCACTGTGGCGCCCGATAAGGCGGCTACTGCCGGCGGAGGTTCTCTGACGATTACCTTTGATAACCTGAAAACCATTACGAGCATTACCTCTAGCAGCTCGATCGTGGTGAAGTACACGGCCAAGCTGCTCAATACCGCTGTGATCGGCCAGCCCGGCAACCCCAACGAGGTCTATCTGGAATATTCCAGCAATCCCAACTTCTCTGGCACTGGTACGCCTCCCACCAGTGAGACTCCCAAAGATACAGTTCTGGTGTTTACCTATCAGTTGGACATCAACAAGGTAGATGGTACAACTCCCACCAAGAAGCTGCAGAATGCCGAATTCAAGCTGAAGTGCATTGCTGCTGAAAAAGAGGCCACCTGGAACGGCAAGTGGGTCACTGTTGACGCCAACAACAAAGTCACCGGTTGGGCAGATACGCAGGATAAGGGTTCTGCTCTGATCACTAACGCCAACGGTCTTGCCCAGGTTATCGGTTTGGATGCCGGTACATATGCGCTGTATGAAACCAAGGCTCCCGGTGGTTATAACAAGTTGAAGGATCCTATTAAGATCGTCATTACTGCTACACTGGATAAGACCGAAGATAATCCTGCCCTGACCGCTTTGACCATCAAGGTTGATGACAGTGCAGCGGGAGAGGGCGATGTGACTAAGGGTACCGTTTCCACCACTGTCACCAATAACTCCGGTGCGACGCTGCCTGAGACCGGCGGCGTGGGCACCACCCTGTTCTACGTCATCGGTGGCGTGCTGATGGTGGGCGCGGCTGTGCTGCTTGTTACCCGCAAGCGCATGAACAACACCAAGTAACACTATCCCGATTCTCTCAATTACCCTACCCGTATGCTGCAGTGGGGGAGACGGTACGCCGTCTCCCCGCCGCAGCAAGGAGGCTCCTGAATGAAAAAGAAAAGCAGCTTTGTGACTGCCATCCTGATCGCCGCGCTTCTTGCCGGAGCGCTGCTGTTGTTGTATCCTACCGTCAGTGATTACTGGAACTCGTTCCACCAGTCCCGCGCCATCGCCAGCTATGCCGAGCAGGTGGCCGATCTGGACGATAACACATATGACCAGATTTGGGCGGATGCACGCGCTTACAATGAAACACTGGACAACAGCACAAGCCGCTTTGTCATGACCGAGGAGCAGAAGAAGATCTATGAAGCCCTGCTGAATATTGCGGACAACGGCGTCATGGGCTACATCGAGATTCCCAAAATAAAGTGTAACCTTCCCATCTATCATGGCACGGACGAGGCGGTTTTGCAGATTGCTATCGGCCATGTGCAGGGCTCCTCGCTTCCTGCCGGCGGCGAGAGCACTCACTGTGTCCTGTCCGGCCACCGCGGTTTGCCCAGCGCCAAGCTGTTCTCCGATCTGGATCAGCTGACCGAGGGCGACGTATTCCTGCTACGGGTGCTGGACGAGACACTGACCTACGAGGTGGATCAGATCCGCACTGTGCTGCCCGACGAACTGGACGACCTTGCCATTGAGGAGGGCAAGGAGTACTGCACACTTGTCACCTGCACGCCCTATGGCATCAACAGCCATCGCCTGCTGGTGCGGGGACATCGGGTAGAGAATCAGGCCAGCGCGTCCACCATCCGTGTGACGGCGGACGCCATGCAGATCGAACCGCTGCTGATCGCGCCGTTGGTAGCGGTGCCCATGCTGCTGGTTCTGCTGGTCATGGTACTGATACCCCATCGAACAAAAAAGAAAGGGTGATGTAGGATGAAACGCATCACAGCCCTTTTTCTGAGCATTCTGTTGCTGCTGAGCCTGTGCGTGACGGCTCTTGGCCATGAAGCGCCGGATCTCACGAAAAAGGGAACAATCACTATCCAATGGAAATTTCAGGGCGATGCGCTGCCGGACGGCGCGCTGCGCGCCTATCGTGTTGGCACGCTAAAGGATACCGACGGCAACTTCAGCTTTGCGCCGCTGCCCGCCTATCAGGGCAAGGACTTGTCCGAAAAGAACCTGACGCCGGAGCTGGCGAAAGAACTGGCCGGAATGGTCAAGGCTTCCAGTGCCATTAAGCCCGCGTCGTTCAAAAGCGGCGTTGTGACCTTTGATAATCTGGAGCTGGGACTGTACCTGATCGTTCAGACGAAGAGCATTTCCGGCTACGAGAAGGTCGCACCGTTCCTGGTGTCCGTCCCTCTGTGGGACAAGGATCATTATCTGTACGAGATCAACGTTTCGGAGAAATTCGAGATCAAGAAGGAACCGCCTACCCCCGGAACGCCGGAAACGCCGGATCAGCCCGGTGATAAGCTGCCCCAAACTGGGCAGGTAAATTGGCCTATGCCGGTGCTGCTGATACTGGGACTAGTACTGATTGTGACTGGCACGGCGCTGAAGAGGAAGTCGAAGCATGCGCGGTAAGCTGGGGACGCTTCTGATCTGCGTGGGCGCTGCCATGGTGCTGGCTGCTGCTGCGCTATTCTCTTGGAACTGGCGGGAGAGCAACACGGCCGGTGAGCTGTCCGACGAGGTACTGCCGTTGCTGGTGGATGAAATCCGGGAACGAAAGGATGTTCCCGCCGATCCCTTCTCCCCGCAGATGACCGCCGTTCTGATTGATGGCTATAAGTACGTGGGCTTTCTCAGTCTGCCCACGCTGGAGCTTGAGCTGCCCGTCATGGCGGATTGGAGCGAGGCAAAGCTGAAGCTCTCGCCATGCCGGTACTACGGCTCGGTGAACGGTAATGACTTGGTGATCTGTGCTCACAACTACGCACGGCACTTCGGTCGTCTGACGGAGCTAAAGTCCGGAGATGACGTCCTGTTTACCGATCTGGACGGCAACGTAACCCACTATGCGGTGGCTGAGATTCAGGTGCTCGGCCCGGGTCAGGTGGAGGATATGACCTCCGGTGACTATCCGTTGACCTTGTTTACCTGCACCTACGGCGGTAAATCCCGCATCACTGTCCGCTGCGATGCTGTGGGTTAAAAATCATAACCTCCGGCTAAGCCGGAGGTTTGATTTGGCTCTATAAGGGCCTATTACTGGCAAGCCCCTCAAGGGGCACTGAATTTTATTTCACTTGCATTTTCTGCCCTACAGCCCGTAAACGGGCGATTTATGTTCTACTTGGTAACCGTCAAAACTGAGGGCGGCTGGACACACATGGGACAATAGTGGTGGGGAGTTGTGTACACCGCTCTGCAAAATCAGCTCGACCGGTGAAATTGAGCAGCGGTTCCGCTTGAATTGAGCAATGGGACCGCCCGGATTGAGCAGTCCCACCGCTCAGGTTGAATATGGACAGCACAAAGGTGTCAAGGTATCATAAATATGGTCGGAGTCAGATGTCTTGCAGCCTCTTCCGCTTGCGCATGGATTCCTTGCCACCAATGACTATGGTGTAGGCGTCGTGAACAATTCGGTCGCAGATGGCATCAGCCAGCAGTGGGTCAGACAGCTTTTCCGGCCAACCCGGAATGTCAAACTGGGAACAGAAGATCGTGGAGTTTCGCTTGTACGTAACCGTCAAAACTAAAGACGGCTGGACACACATGGGACAATAGTGGTGGGGAGTTGTGAAACTTCTCCACCACTATAACGTTCAGGGTGTGAAGTAAATGACGAGCAATGAACTGAAACAAGAAGTCAAGAAACAGGAATGGAGCATGTCTATACAGGAATGCAGGGGCAGCGGTCTCTCCGTAAGCGAATGGTGTCGGCGGCGGGGTGTTACGACAGCCACCTATTACCGTTGGGAGCGTGAACTGTTGACAGGCGTGCGGAGAAACGAAGCACCGCCATCAACGGCTGTGACCTTTGCGGAGTTACCAGTGCCGAAGCAGGTGTCATGCAGCGTAACGGAACGTTGCGCCACACTGCATATCGGAAAGGCCAGTCTGGACATTTACCCCGGCTGTGACGCGGAACAGCTGAGACTGCTGGTGGAGCTTCTGCGCCTATGTTGAACGACTTCACTGGTGCAGATAAAGTCTACATCGCCTGTGGCTACACAGATCTGCGTAAAGGCATAGACGGCCTGGCGCGCCTCGTCCAGCAACAATTTGAACCGGATCCGTTTAGCAACACATTATTTTTTTTGCAAGATTTGTTTTAATTTTACGCACATATTTCAAAAAAAGTGCGTAAAATTTAATTGATTTCTTTAGTTGGCTCAGGTATAATAAAAACCAGCACACAATTACGTATTTGCTGTGCGTGAATTTTATTAAAGAAAAATTATGGAACTGAAAAACATGAATGGCTTCTGCGAAGTGACGCAGGAAGAAGTGATGGAGATTGATGGCGGGAATCGTAGCAGGTATGGTGGCAGAGGAACGTTCTGTGGCGGCTATGCAAAAAATCTGTCGGCAAGGGATTTCTGTCAAACAGCAGCCTACTTTGGTGGAACGATGGCGGCTGCACTGGCTGTCTCAAATCCTGTTGGTGCTACGGCATGGGCATTTATTGCCGCGACATCTGCCTATGCGGGGCGTTAAGTATTTAAATGGGTGAATTAAAATGAAGATCGATTGGCATGCAGGAATCATGCTTCTATTTGTGTTGTCTTCACTTTCCTTTTTAGGTAAGGCATTGACAAATAAGCGAAGCGGTAAACCATTTCGTTGGAAAATAGGAAATCTCCTATTTATTGGTATGAGTTCTGTCACTGTCGTGTTGTTACTCGCAGCACTTCTGTTTCTGCTTCTCAAGAACTACAAATTGATGCAATGGTTTATTTCAATAGGGTACGTCTCATCTGCTTTGTGTGGCGTTCTCTTTGCACCAAGTAAAGAGTAATGATGTAAGGATTAACTTAAATGGAGATTATTCTGGCGAAGATTGTAACGATCCTTTTATTGGCGGGGTCTTTTGCGCTCATTTGTGCAGGGCTTTTCCGCAGGAAACTGAAGCTGTCGCAGTTAAGCGGGAAACTGCTTCTGCTTTCTGTTTCGGGGCTTGCTTCCTACGCGATCATTGTTGCCCTGGCAATATGGAAATGGAACAGTGCCGGAGGATCCGTGATTATCGCAGGTGTTTGCTCCTATGCGCCCGCCGTCGCGCTGTATCGTATTTTGATTAAAGATTTGGAAGTCTAATATAAAAACTGACACACATTTACATTCGGAGGGTTCGTATGGCTTTCATCGTAATTACCATAGTAACGGAATGTTGCGAAACGTTCCGTTAGAACTGCGCCGAAATCCGCGCTGGGAAAGGCCATCTATTACTTGTTGGAGCAGTGGCCGTATCTGACAAGGTATCTGGAGGATGGACGTCTGGAGTTGAGCAACAACCGTGCCGAGCGCAGCATTAAGCCCTTTGTGATGGGCAGAAAGAACTGGCTGTTTGCCAAAACAGCCGGTGGCGCGCAGGCCAGTGCTGTGATCTACAGCCTGATGGAAACGGCGAAGGAAAACGAGCTGGATCCGTACCGACACCTGCTCTGGGTTCTGCAAAACGCGCCGCAACTGAGCAAAGAGGATGCCGCATGGGCTGAAAAGCTGCTTCCTGCAAATGCCCCGGAAGAATGCTATATGCCTCAAAAATAATTGACCGCCATCTCGATGAACAGCAGCTGAGATGGCGGCCTTTCTATACGCGGGTAGGTTTGACGCTTACGTTACATTTCCCGCTTGATACAGGCGATAGCGCTCTTTTCCAAGCGGCTTACCTGCGCCTGTGAAATACCAATCTCCGAGGAGACCTCCATTTGCGTTTTTCCCTGACAAAACCGCAGTGCCAGAATATTCCGCTGCCGCTTGTCCAGCCGTGCGATGGCGTCCTTGAGACTGATCTGCTCCAGCCAGTGCTCGTCGCTGTTATTGCTGTCCCGCACCTGATCCATCACGCATACGTTGTCCCCAGCGTCGGAATATACCGGTTCGTACAGGCTTACGGGATCAACGATGGCGTCCATCGCCATCACCACTTCCTCGCGGGGGATTCCCAGCTGGGCGGCGATCTGCTCCACAGTCGGCTCCCGCTGGTTTTGCGACATCAGCTGCTCGCGGGCCTGCAGCACCCGGTAGGCAGTATCACGCATGCTGCGGCTGACGCGAATGGCGCTGTTGTCCCGCAGATACCGGCGTATTTCCCCTACGATCATCGGGACGCCGTAGGTGGAAAAACGCACCGGCTGGCGGATATCGAAGTTATCGATTGCCTTGATAAGTCCGATGCAGCCCACCTGAAACAGATCGTCCACATTTTCTCCCCGCCCCAGAAATCGCTGGATCACCGACAGCACCAGCCGCAGATTTCCACAGATCAACTGCTCACGTGCACTTTTGTCTCCCTCGCGGCAGCGCCGTAGCAGCGCCATCATTTCGTCATTTTTCAGCACCTTCAGATCTGCCGTGTTGATGCCGCAGATCTCCACCTTTCCCCGCATGAGCGCGCCTCCGTCTGTTCGTTTGCTTCCAGTATTTCCGGGGGAGATGGCTGTTATTCTCCGACGCGAAAAGAGTGTGGAATCGACGGAATAGGACAGCCCGGCCAGCGCATATAGTGCCCTTGAGGTGGGAAATATGCTTGTGAGATTTTGCCAGCTGCGGCGTAAGGAGGTCATCAATCTTTGCGACGGCTGTCGCCTTGGCTACGTGGGGGATCTGGAGATATGCCTTCCGGAGGGAACGGTGAAGGCCATCATCGTATTTGGTCCCTGCCGGTTTTTCGGATTGTTCGGCAGGGGAGAGGATTACTACATCCCGTGGGACTGTGTGCAGAAGTTCGGGGATGATATCGTGCTGATCGACAAGCCCTTCCAGCGGCGGGACGGCCCGCCCAACCAGAAAAAGCGGCGAAAATTCTGAAATATGCCCCGCCGCAGGGAAAAATAGTAGAAAAAATGAGAAAAAATACCTTGCAATCGTAATACGAGTGTGGTATCATATATCGGTCGGAATCCGCACAGCTTTTGATCGCCGGCCGGTGCTCTTTACGGAGGGTTAGCCGGTGAGATGACGGAGCTGGAGGTACAAAACTAAACATTAAAGGAGAAACAAAAAATGGCAAACGTCGTATCCATGAAGTCCCTGCTGGAAGCAGGCGTCCACTTCGGTCATCAGACCCGTCGCTGGAACCCCAAGATGGCTCCCTATATCTACACGGAGCGCAACGGCATCTATATCATCGACCTGCAGAAGACCGTGAAGAAGCTGGAGGAGGCTTATAACTTCGTCCGTCAGCTCAGCGAGAACGGCCAGTCCCTGCTGTTCGTGGGCACCAAGAAGCAGGCTCAGGAAGCCATCAAGGACGAGGCTGCCCGCTGCGGTCAGTACTACGTCAACGCCCGTTGGCTGGGCGGCATGATGACCAACTTCAAGACCATGCGCACCCGTATCGACCGTCTGAACCAGCTCAAGACCATGCAGACCGACGGCACCTTCGACATGCTGCCCAAGAAGGAAGTTATCAAGCATCTGGGGGAGATCGAGAAGCTGGAGAAGTATCTGGGCGGCGTGAAGGAAATGAAGAAGCTACCCGGCGCCCTGTTCATCGTTGACACCCGCAAGGAGCGCAACGCCATCGCCGAGGCACATCGTCTGGGCATTCCCGTTGTGGCTATCGCCGATACCAACTGCGACCCCGACGAGATCGATTATCCCATCCCCGGCAACGATGACGCTATCCGCGCCATCCGCCTGATCGCTTCCATCATGGCCAACGCCATGATCGAGGGCCGTCAGGGCGAGCAGATGGAAGAAGCTGCCACCGAGGAAGCCAAGGCCGAGTAAATCAATTTCGATAAACACCGCGTAAACTGACGGGGCAGGGAAGTGTCCCTGCCCCGTTTTCATTACACTATAATATAACGGAGGATATAATCATGGCTTTTACTGCTGCTGATGTAAAGACCCTGCGCGAGATGACCAGCGTGGGTATGATGGACTGCAAAAAGGCGCTGGTCGAGTGCGACGGCGATATGGACAAGGCTGTTGAGTGGCTGCGCGAGAAGGGCCTGGCCAAGGCTGCCAAGAAGGCTGGCCGCATTGCTGCCGAGGGTATGTCCTATGCGCTGACCGAGAACGGCGTGGGCGCTCTGGTGGAAGTGAACTGCGAGACTGACTTCTGCGCCAAGTCCGACCTGTTCGTGGCTTTCGTCAAGGATATCGCCAAGGCTGTTGCCGAGAACGATCCCGCTGACGTGGACGCCCTAATGAACAGCAAGTATCCCGGCTCCGAGCTGACCGTTTCCGAGACCATGCCTGAGAAGGTCATGTCCATCGGCGAGAACCTGCAGGTGCGCCGTTTTGTCCGCTTTGCCGAGAACACCAGCGTGGGTTATGTCCATGCCGGCGGCAAGATCGGCGTGCTGGTGAATCTGGCTGTCGAGGGCGGCATCGACGCTACCGAGATCGGCAAGAACATTGCCATGCAGATTGCTGCGCTGAATCCTCGTTTCTGGGATAAGTCCCAGGTCACCGAGGATGTGCTGGCCGAGGAGAAGAAGATCGCTCTGGCTCTGATGGACACCGATCCCAAGATGGCCAACAAGCCTGCTCAGGTGAAGGAAAAGATCGTCATGGGCAAGATGAACAAGTTCTATGAGGAGAACTGCCTGATGCAGATGGAGTTCGTCCGCGGCGATATCTTCCAGGGCACTGTGGAGAAGTACGTGGCCGACGCCGCCAAGAAGCTGGGCGGCAGCGTCAAGTTTGTGGACGCCGTTCGCTATCAGACCGGCGAGGGTATCGAGAAGAAGCAGGAGGACTTCGCTGCTGAGGTCGCTGCTCAGATGAACATGGGCAAGTAATTGCGATACAACCAATAAAAAACATCCGTGAGTTTTTGCTCACGGATGTTTTTTTTATTATTGTTTTACAGATCTCCGGACGCCACGTCCACGTCCGCGTAATCCGCCATATCTTCGCCCCTGGCACGCAGCGACTTGAACCACTCTGTCTTTTTATAGAACCAGTCCAGCAGTTTCTGGTCAAGATTCCAATAATACACCGCAGCCACGACACCGGCGATAGCCGCCAGAATGGCAAACACTTTGAGAATGATCTTTCCGACCTTACACATGGGCTTTTCCTCCTGTCGATCGTAATGTTGTCCTTGCCGGCAGATGCCTGCCTGTCCATTGATGGTCTTATTGTATCACACCCCACAGCCGATTGCAATATTTTGCCGCCACTTCTTCCTGCGTCACCGCAGGGCTGGTCTTTTCATAAGATGAGATAGAACCTTAGCAGGGAGGAGGGAACCACATGAGAGGAAACGGTGAGCGGTGTCTTGGCATTTGTGCGCTGGCGCTGGGGCTGGGCATTTTCATTACCGCCGTGTTTCCGGTAGGCTGTTTGATGTTTCTGGTGGCCTTCCTGCTAATCGGCTGTGGTATCGCATGTTTGAAAAGGAGGTAGTTATATGAAGATCGTTGTCTGGAAAGCGCCAAAATTCCTGCGGGGTATTCTGCGGGGCATTTTCGGAATGAAGGAATAAACAGAGCGTGGCCCTCATACAGTGGACTAACAATACCGATTGAGAGGGCTGGACATATGGAATTGGGCTTGCAATTTGAAGATATTCTCTGCTATGAAGCGACGGCGGCGATCTCCTCCGCACACGAGGAATCATTGGAGACGGCCATCCCGGAGTACTGTCCCGATATCGCCCGGATCGTCGAGGCAACAGGCCGCCTGACGATTCGGGAAAAGCAGCTGAACGAGGAGCGCTGCACCATCTCCGGCAGCGTGAAGGTCACGGTGCTCTATACCTCAGAGGAGGCGACAGGACTGCGGAGTCTCACCATGTCGGTGCCGTTTTCCTGCGTGATGGACGACCGCACCTTGACACGGTGCGGAACGGTCTGCGCCGAAGGCCGTGTGCTGCTGACGGAGGCTCGGGCCGTCACCTCCCGTAAGCTGTACATCAAGGTTTTGCCGGAGATCACGGCGGTGGGCTACCGTGCGGTCAAGCGCCGCCTTTGTACCGGCACGCAGGAGGAGTCGACGATCCGGACGCAGTGCCGCAATGTAGAGCTAAGTCTTTTGACAGCAATATCTGAAAAGGGATTTTCCTTTACGGATGATGTGCTGCTTGATGACGGCTGTCTGCCGGAAGATCTGCTGCTGCATCGGATGTGCCCGTCCATATCATCGGTACAGCGTCTGGGTAACAAGCTGATGATAAAGGGTGATATGTGGTTCCATGCCATCTATCGGGGCGAGGATCAGGGGCTGCGGCAGTATTGCGGCTCGCTGCCCTTCTCACAGATATTGGATGTGGCGGAGTTGCCGGAGAACGCGGAATATATCCTGTGTCCGCAGATTGGCGAGTGCGACGCACGCATTTTACGCACCGAAGGCGGAAACGGCTTTGGGCTGACGGCACATGTGGATGTCTGCATCAAGGCCTATCAGCAGCGCACAGTCAATTACCTAGCTGATATTTACAGCACCCGCTGTGACACATCGGTGGAGCGGCAGGAGGTGACGATCCCGCTGGCCGCACCGGCCCGTACCGTCTCACAGGACGCTCAGCTCCGCCTGGAGTTTGACGGTAGTCAGCCGTTCATCAGCGTAACGGCGGTGGATTGCTCCCCGGTGGAGGTGGCCGCTGAGGAAGCGCGTACAGCGCTGCGGGCGACGCTGCATGTGCGTCTGCTCTATCTGGATGAATCCGGCGCGCCGGTCAGCACCGAGCGTACCCTGGAGGTGGGCGCGGAGACCGGCGAGGTCGGCGGGCCGGTCACTGCGTCCTGCTGCCAGACAACGATGCAATTCTCCGGCGGTGCGTGTCAGGTGCGTATCCCGGTCGACTTCTCCATCGGCTGCGAGGGGGAGAAAACCATCAGCGGCATCACCGCCGTAACGCTGACGGATGTGGCCGCAGCGTCCGGCCCCAGTCTGATCCTGTGCCGCATGGGGTGTGAGGAAACGCTCTGGGATGTTGCCAAGCGGTATCACACGGACGAGGACGCCATACGCGCCGCCAATCAGCTGGAAAACGACGAGGACGCGGCAAAGTATATGCTGCTGATCCCGAGAATACGGTAAGAAAAAAATCCCGGAAAATCCGGGATTTTTTCTTACCGTTCCATAACGCCCGCCATGGCGCTGCGGTTGATGGGGTGGCGCTGCAAAAGCGCGGTGTCGCAGCTGCGCAGCGCTATTTTCGTCCAGGCGGTGGAGTCGAAGGGCTGCAAATACATGGCCTGCTGCTCCGGCGCGTACATCACGCAGTACTGGGTGTAGCCGTCGCTGCGTCCGGCAGGCATGCCGTGTTCGTCCAGCCGACGGTAGTGGTACACGCCGCGGCTGTGAGGCTCGAAAACAGTGTGCAGCAGACCGCTGCCCAGCGGCAGCATCTGCGCGTCATCGATCCACTGTCCGTCGTGATTCAGCGCTTTCAGCACCGCCAGACGGACAAAGCGGTCATAGGGTGCGTAGGAGGCGGGCAGCACGCCGCTCTGTGTCATGTGGAGCGCGTTGGGATCCGCTGCCAGCCGAACGCCCTCCCATGCAGGCTGGCAGATGGGACAATCATCGCCGCCATGGTGCAGCTCCGGCGACTGGGAGAGAAACCAACGCAGGTTGTCCAGCTGCCGGGGATAGGGAGGGGAATTCGTCATCACGCCGATGCTGTCTTCCCGATAGCAGGTGAGCCGCCCCGGCTGCGTAGGATCGGCGGCTTCCAGCACGACGGTGTTTCCGGCGGCGTCCAGAAAGAAATAGTGCATGGTGGCGGGCAGAAAGCCGGTTTCTGCTGGAATGTCCGTGATCCGGATATCTTTCGCCGCCTGGCAGACCTCCGTTACGTTGCGGCAGGTGGCCAGCAGCGCCGTAACAAGCTCCATGCCCATGACGCCGCTGGAGCCTGCTTCTGCCGCCGGAATGCTGGTGCCTTCTTCCAGCAGGAGCAGGCCGCCTACAAGGCCCTCGCTGTTGACGCCGTCCAGCAGCCAGCTGTCCACCGTGCAATAGGACATGCCCAACAGGGCATAGCGGGTGCGCAGCGTTCCGTTGGCCGCCGTGATAGCATAGTCGGCAGGAAACGACACCGCGTGGGCGCCGGCATCCCAGATGCTGGTATTCAGGTCGCAGGTGCGGAACCAGTAAGGCCGTCCCTGTTTTGACGTCAGCTTCATGCAGGAGCAGCTGGCCGGAAAATCGGAAAGTGTGATGTGGTTCGTCATAAGCAATATCCTTCCTTGTTGATAGAAACTATATGCTTCAGTATGCCCCGCAGACGGCGGTATATGAATGAACTGCCCAGCGGGTTATTTCCGCCGGGCAGGTTTATATGTATCGATTTACCGCAAAAAGCCGACGCCTTTCATAATGATCTCACCCGCCAGCTGCGCCATTTCCTCCGGCGATTCCTTTGCTCCCTCGTTGAGCCATGTCAGCGCGAGATTCAGGTTGCCGGACACGATAAACGCGCAGAAATACTCCAATTTCTGCCGGTTTTCGGGATAGAACCGCGAAAGAAAGTCATAGAGAAAATCGTCGTGCAGAATACCGCAGATCCGCTGACGATAGGCAATGTCGCCATTTATTCCCAGCAGTACCTTGCAGATATCGGCGTTATCCAGCATAAAGCCGTAGAGATCCGTCAGGAAAGGATAAGAGTCGATCTCGGTATTTCTGGCGTGAAGGCAGCACATTTCGGACAGGCGATCCGCCATCTCGTCCTCCAGCTGCTGCAAAAGATCGGACACGTCCTTATAGTGGATGTAAAATGTGCCGCGGTTAATATCCGCACGTTCCGCCAGCTCCCGAACAGAAATATGCTTCTGCGGCTTCTCGCACATCAGCTCCATGAGAGCCAGGCGCAGCTGCCGTTTCGTTTTCTTCACTCTGCGGTCAACGTTTTCTCCTGGCATAGTCAGCGCTCCCTTCTATACTATAAACAATTTGCATAGTATATTTTACCATACAGCCCGGCTGGTATTCAACAGGTTTCGACAATATGGTAAGAAATTTTTTGCATAGAACAGGGCACGGCCACATAGACATGAAATAAAACCAGCAGCGGAGGGCGGTACTATGAATCAATCCACATGCATCTATCAGGACATGGCGGCACGAACCCAGAACAGCATTTATATCGGCGTTGTAGGGCCGGTCAGAACCGGAAAATCTACCTTTATCAAGCGGTTTATGGAAACGCAGGTGATCCCCCATATCGACAACGTGTACCGCCGGGACAGAGCCACCGACGAGCTGCCCCAGAGCGGATCGGGGCGCACCATCATGACGGCGGAGCCAAAATTTGTTCCAGAAGAAGCGGCAGAGGTACATCTTGACGAAGGTGTCAGCTTTTCCGTGCGGATGATCGACTGCGTGGGGTACATGGTGCCCGGCGCGGTGGGACAGTTTGAGGATCTGGCGCCGCGTATGGTGATGACGCCGTGGTACGACTACGAGATCCCCATGACGGAAGCTGCGGAGATCGGCACGCGGAAGGTCATCACCGATCATTCCACCGTGGGCGTCGTCATCACCACCGACGGCACCGTGACGGACATTCCCCGGCAGGATTATCAGGAGGCGGAGGAACGGGTCATCCGGGAGCTTCAGGAGATCGGCAAGCCCTTCGTCGTGCTGCTGAACTCCAGCGATCCCACCGGAGAGCGGGCCTGCGCCATCTCCACCGAGATCAGCGGCAAATACAACGTAAAATGCATTCCCGTCAACTGCCTGACGCTGGACGAGACGGCCATCACCGCGCTGATGCGCAGCCTGCTGTTTGAGTTCCCGCTTCAGGAGCTGGACTTGTATCTTCCCAGCTGGGTGGAGGCGCTGCCGCTGGAGCATCCCATCAAAAGCAGCGTTTATCAGACCGTGCGGGAGGAGGCCCGTCAGTTGACCCGTATCCGGGAATTGGACGGTGCGCTGGAGGGTATGCGGGGCTGCGACTCGATTCAGGGCACGGTTATTCGCAGCGTTGATCTGGGAACCGGCGTGGCGCAGGCGGAGCTGCAATTGCCCCGCAGTCTGTTCTATGACACCTTGAGCCAGCGGTCGGGCCTGACGGTCACGGACGACGGCGACCTGATGGAGCTGTTGACCGAGCTGGGCAAGGCGCGGCAGGAATATGACAAGGTGGCGGCCGCCCTGAAGTCGGCGCGGGAGAATGGCTACGGCATCGTCATGCCCAGCGTGGAGGAGCTGGATCTGGAGGATCCGGAGATCGTAAAGCAGGGAGGACGCTACGGCGTCCGCATGAAGGCCAGCGCGCCGTCTATCCACATGATCCGGGCGGACATTGAGACGACCGTTTCGCCCATCGTGGGTAACGAGAAGCAGTCGGAGGACATGGTGAACTATCTGCTGCAGGAGTTTGAGGGGGATACCAGCAAGATCTGGAACTCCAATATCTTCGGCCGAAGCTTCCACGAGATCGTGGGGGAGGACTTGCAGGCAAAGCTGAAGCGCATGCCAGCCGACGCGCAGGTCAAACTGCGTCAGGCGCTGGAACGTATCATCAACGAAGGCGGCGGGGGTCTGATCTGCATTATCCTATAAAAGTGAAAGGCGGGCACAGCCCGCCTTTTGCTTTTATAGTTGCCGTCACGGCTGCATGGGGAGCCGCACCGTAAAGCGGCAGCCCGCTTCCGGCAGATTCTCAACGGAAACTGTTCCGCCGCTGAATTCCACGATCTGCTTGACCAGCGCCAGTCCCAGACCGTTGCCGCTCATTTCGCGGGAGCTGTCGCTCTGGTAGAACTTATGGAAGATCCGCTCCTGTTCCTCTGGCGCTATGCCGGGGCCGTTGTCGTCAATGGTGAACACCGCTTCATCATCTGCTTGCCGCAGACGCAGGCAGATCATGCCGCCCGGCGGATCAAATTTGATGGCGTTGTCAATGAGATTGCTCCAGACATGGAGCAGCAGGCTTTCATAGCCGCTGTACGTTACCTTGTCCAACTCCACATCAAAGTCGATGTTTTTCTCCGTCCATTTCTGTTCCAGTGCCACAATGGCCTGCCGTATCTGCTCGTCAAGACGGAATACTGTGCGCTGTGGCCGGATAGACTGGTTGTTGATCTTGGACAGCAGCAGGATATTGCCCGTCAGCGTGGACAGCCGCCTAGTGTTGAACAGGATTTTTTCAATGTATGTCTCCTGCTCCTCCGGAGACTGGTGGTGATCCTGCAGGAGAGAGGCGTACCCCTCAATGGCGTTGATGGGCGTCTTGAATTCGTGGGACACGCTGGAAATGAAATCTGTTTGCAGTGTCTCGGTGTTTCCCAGCTCCTTGACCATCCGATTGAAGCTTTCATAAATATCCCGTACTTCCTTCAGCTTGCTGTCGCTTTGCATGGCCACATGAAAATTTCCGCCCGCTACCTCCTTCATGGCTTTCCCCAGACAGGTGATGGGGTCGATGAAGGAATGGGTAATATAGTTGGTGACAGCGCCGCCCACCACGACGCTGAACAGTATCGCCCAGACGAAGATGGGAATGTCCATCGTAACGCCCAGCCAGCGCTTCAAGAGCCAACCCGCCAATTCGGACAGCAGCACCACGGCGATAAATTCTGCCATGCAGATCAGAAAAAATTTGACCCGCAGCGTTACCTTGGGCGCGATCTCTTTTTTCATAGCTTTACCACCTTATAGCCGACGCCCCGCATGGTAACGATCTTGAAATCGGGATTGTCCCGAAAGCGCTCCCGCAGACGGCCGATGTGGACGTCCACCGTGTGGGTGTCCGTCTCGGAGCTGTAGCCCCAGATATCATCCATCAGCTGCTGGCGGGTAAAAATACGGCCTGGGAAGGACACCATCTTATAGAGCAGCATGAATTCCTTCTGGGGCAGCGTCATCGCCTCGTTTCCGGTATGCACCGACAGGGAATCGCATTCCAGCACCGTACCGCCGATGACCTGCCGACGCTCATTGGCCATCTGCGCCCGACGCAGCAGCGCCCCCACCCGCAGCACCATTTCATTGACATTGACAGGCTTTACCATATAGTCGTCGCTGCCGGACAGGAAGCCCAGCCGCATGTCGTCAAACGCGTCCTTTGCGGTGATCATCATGACAGGGATCGTCATGCCAGCCTCCCGTAATGCCCGTACCAGCTCATAGCCGTCCATTTTCGGCATCATGATATCCGAGATGATCATGTCGTAGTAGCTGGCGTCCATGGCCCGCAGGGCTTCTTCGCCGTTGGAAACGCCCACCACCGTATAGCCGTTTTTGGTCAGCACATGCTGAAACAGCTGCCGCAGTTCATGGTCATCCTCCGCGATCAATATCTTAAACATGGTGTTCCTCCTGTGTATGTCTTGCAATTATTATAGCACAAATCATGAAGCGTGATATCAAATATTCTTCAAGTCTGGTTCAATAATTGTTGAACTTGAGAGAACAACGGAGAGGGAAGTCCCTCTCCGTTGTTCGTCCGCTTACTGGTCAAAGCTGGGGTTGATATAGTAAACGTTCTTCTGATCCATGCGCTCCTTTGCCAGCCGCAGGCCCTCACCGAAGCGCTGGAAATGAACGACCTCGCGGGCACGCAGGAACTTGATGACGTCGTTCACGTCAGGGTCGTCGCTAAGCCGCAGAATGTTGTCGTAGGTAACACGCGCTTTCTGTTCAGCGGCTAGATCCTCCGTCAGGTCGGCGATCAGGTCGCCTTTGACCGCCATAGACGCGGCGTTCCAAGGAAAGCCGGAAGCGGCTGTCGGGTAGACACTGGCGGTGTGATCCACGAAGTAGGCGTCAAATCCGGCGGTTTTGATATCGTCCTCGTTAAGATTGCGGGTCAGCTGGTGGACGATGGTACCGATCATCTCCAGATGCCCCAGTTCCTCTGTGCCGATATCGGTCAGCAGGCCCTTCAGCTCCGGATAGGGCATGGAGTAACGCTGGCTGAGATAGCGCAGCGATGCTCCTAACTCACCATCCGGACCACCGGATGGCAATAGACTACTATTGAGAGTAAAATAAAAAAATCAGTCCAGCAGGAGGCGGTAGTGGACGGTGAGGAGGTTCTGCGACTTATCCCAAGTGATATGGTCAATGATGGAGTGGGCAGCGTTGCAGCGCTGCTCCAGGGTGGCGGCGTCATCGGTGATGATGGTCAGGGCATCGCGGATGGCATTGCGCATGACACGGGGGTCGCCGATCCGGCGGTTTTCGGTATTGGCTTCCGCAATGGCCCGGTCGATGTTCTGGATGGCGGCGGCGGTCTCGTCCTTGGACTGACGGTATTCCTCCATGGTGTCCACACCGGCAAGGAACGCTTCACGCAGGCGAACAAGGCGGCGCTCCAGAGAAAGGCGCTGGGCCTTGAGGGTGGCCACACGGTCGCCGTCCTTCTGGGTGACGCGCACAACATCGTAGTCAAACGGGCCGGAGGCGTCGGCGTCAGCTTGCAGGCGGGCGATGATGGCAGACTTGAGCACATCGCCAGAGACGTGCTGAGCGGTGCGGCAGCGGCCCCGGACATAGTTATTGCACTTCCAGTAATGAGGTTTGGCAAAAATCATGGTGCCGCCACAGGAGGCACAGCGCACAAGGCCGCTGATCCAGTCCTTGTTGCTGCCCAACGGGCGGCCATGATAGGGACGGATCGCCTTCTGCTGGTCAAGGCGGGCCTGAGCTGCCTGAAATTCCTCTGCCGTCACCAGTGGCTCGTGTTGGCCGTCAGCGAGGATGATATTAGGATCATCAAAGTCCCGGCGGCTGCGCCCGGTGGGGTTCCACCGCAGCTTGCCGATATACACGGGATTGCGGAGGATATACTCCACGGTGCGGTTTTCAAAGGGGCGGCCGCGGTGAGTTTTGACGCACATATCGTTGAGCCAGCGGGCGATGTGGTAAGTGCCCTGCCCGGCATTGAAGCGGCGGAACATTTCCCGCACATAGACGGCCTCGTCCGGGACGGGAACAAGGACATTGTTTTCGACGGTATAGCCGAAAGCGGGGGTGGATTGCAGCTCACCCCGGCGGTGCTTCTCCTCCATGCCGCGCTTGACGTCCTCGGCCAGATTGATGGAGTAATACTCATCCATGGCCTCGATCATGGATTCCATGATGACACCCATCTTGCCGTCCTCGATGGGCTCCTTGATGGAGATCACATCGATCTTCAGCTGCTTGCGCAGAATGGACTTATAGTACACGGCATCGTCACGGTTGCGGGCGAAGCGGGAGAACTTCCACAGAAGGATAGCGTCAAAGGGCTTGGGCTTCGTCTTGGCGGTGGCGATCAGGCGGCGGAAGTCATCACGGCCTGTGACCTTCCGGCCGGACTTGGCCTCGTCCACAAAAACATATTCGTCGGGGACGAAGTACCCGTTGGCGGAGGCCCACTTGCGTATCTCCACCAGCTGGGAGGCGGGGGAGAGCTCCACCTGATCGTCGGTGGAGACGCGGATATAGGCGGCAGCGGTTTTGTAGTCGAACATGAGACACCTCCTTAATGCTCCTTTTGTGCGGCTTCATAGACGGAATCCCAGCCGTCGGCACGGCCATCCAGCAGGCCGTTGTGATAACCTCGGTCATAGCCACGCTGTTCACCGGCTGCGTAGGAGATTGGGGATTCGTGATCGCGTCCAGCCAGAAAGCCTTCGTTGTAAGCGGCATCGCTGGTGCGCTGCACATCAGACTTGGTTCGGACGCGGGAAATGACAAGTACACAGTACAGAATCCAGTAAAGGCCGGCGACTAGAATGCAAACGTCAGAATTAACACCAAAGTGCTCAAGTACACGCGTGATGCTCATACCACCACCCACGGCACCAGAAAGAAGGAGAAAGAGTGTCAGAACATCCCAGAAAGACATGTGGAACTTCTCTTTCGGGGTTTCGGTCGTGACCATTTCGCTGCCATCGTTCATAAAAGCCTCCTTGAGATTACCATTTTTCTATGGAAAGATATGTGGAAGGGGATTATACTTGCAGATGGGCCCAAAATTTTACATTGGAGCTCCGCGAAAGGAAAGAATGATGAAAAGCAAAGATGAAATGATCCTTGATTGCTTCCGGCAGCTGACGGAGGAAAACCAGATTGTCACCCTTGCTTACTTAGCAGCAGTTCTATCTGCGCCAGCAGCATCTCCTTCTGATCGTCCGAGAGACGATGCACCAACTGCATAAGCCTTTTCTCCAATGGGGAAAGACCGTCGCCTTCACCGGCGGCGGTTTTTTCTGCGCCGAATTCATCTTCCCAGCCCATCAGGTAAGCGGGAGTGACGCCGAGAATAGACGCAATAGGGGAGACGGAGTCAATAGGCATCTTTTCAATATATCCGTTTTCATAGCGATATATGGTAGCAGGAGAGCAGCCGAGTTTTTCGGCAATATATTCAGCGGAAAAACCAAGCTGTTTCCGGCGGCTACGCATGCGTTCACCAATAGTCATAAAATCACCTCAGCATATAAATATCATAGTTTTCGCAAAAATGCAACAGAAAATTCGCATAAATGATATTTTTGTATTGACAAGCGGAAACGACTGTGGTATAAAGACAATAGAAACTCGCATTTATGCAAGAAAGGAGGACATGACATGAGCGCTAAAATGGAGCTTCTGAAAAAGATCGCCAAGGAGAACGGGGTAACTATCGACCAGATGGCTGCCAGTGCAGGCATAAGCACAGCGACACTGTATCGTAAAATCAAGGCCGGAGGCGGCACATTCACTGTCGAGCAGACAGAGAAGATTGCCGCCTGCACCAAGATGACGCGAGATCAGGCTGTCGCTGTTTTTTTTAACTGAAAACTCGCATTTGTGCGAGTTTTCGGGGGAGGACATAAGAATCGGCAGGGAGGAGGTGAGTGAGCGATGCTGTACATGCACGAGGCGATCCACCACCACAGGGACGGCACCGTGACTGTCCGGCGGTGGTTCAGCCCGACAAAAAGAAAGCCCCGCCGAAAACGACGGGACGATCACAGGATACCCTCTATATCGCCAAGGATATCATCCAACACCGGCACAAGCCGGTCGACCACCCGGTCAATCTCCTCGGCGGTGCAGGGCGGTACACAGCCATCATTCAGGCTGGCGCTATTGACGAAATCGTGGATCTGCTTACGCAGCGCTTCGGCATCGGTCAAAGTGACAACCCCCTTTCTCAGATAAATTTTACCATATCTGGCGGGCGGGAGCAACTAGGACAATCCCAGTGCGGCATAGGCTCAGACTATCAGGAAAGGAGTGACGCTTGCATGGCGAAGAAGGAACGGCCGCCCATCACGGTGAAGGCGTTTGTGAAGGTGAACGGCGTGGAGACGGATGTGGACACGCTGACGCCGGAGCAGAAGCGCAGACTGGCCACGATGATAAACGTGACGCTGCTGAACGTGCGGTTCGCCGGGCAGGCGCACTTCTACCCGGTGGAGGAGCCAAAAGAACAATCCCTCAGTCAGCCTTGCGGCTGACAGCTCCCTTTACACAAGGGAGCCATAAAAGGAATACACAAAGGAGGATATCAGATGGGCAGGAAGAAAAAGTGCAGGGGTGCAAAATTTGCTGAGGGCGACCGGGTGGTCAACTTCGCGCCGAGAGCCTGTGAGGAGAACGGCGGGCATCCCCCGGAGGGCACGGTACTGCGGGCCACGCGAAAAAGTGGCTACTGGCAGTATCAGGTGCAGGTGGCGGGCACTGACCGGATCGCCACCTGGGACGAAATGCTGATGGGGGCGGTGGACGTATGACGGCGCTGACGTACATTTGCCTGTTTGTGGGGGCGTGGCGGCTGGCCTGCGGCGTCCTCCGCCTGGTGGACAAGCTGGAGAACCGGAAATGAGCGGCCAGGGCTACCATGGCAGTCCCTGCGTGAAGGATTGCCCGGACAGGGGCGCCGGATGCACAACACGGTGTTCCCATGGGTACGCCGAATGGCGGGCAGAACGGGACAAGCTCTATGACCTGCGGGCGGAACAGTCAGAAAAGACATACATACTGGACGCCGGGGCAAAGCAGCAGCGGAACAAGTATTACCGGCACCAGCACAACCACGGGAGGAGGTGATAGCCGTGGCGACGGCAAGGAAGCGGGATTATTTATGGTTCATCACGGCGCCGGGCCATGTGCAGGTGCCGGTGGTCGCACCGGACTGGGAGCAGGCCACGGTGGAGGCGGCCCGGTTCTGGGGCGTGCCGTGGGCGAAGATCTTCTGCCAGTGTGAGCTGGTACGGAAAAGCGAGGTGCTGCGGAACGTGTGCATCCGGTGCAAGCGGCACTTTAACGGCGAAGGTGTGGAGTGCGAGCCATGCCAGAAGCTGCGGGCCATTGAAGAAAAAGAGGCTCAGGCCGCAGCGCGGCGGTACTGGAAAAAGCATTATTTACGGGAAAAATCTCAGTGAAGAATAGGAGGATATCTATGAGTGCGATTGAAAAGATCAACACGGAAATGCAGAAAAGGCCGGATGATCTCTATATGGAGATCATCGGCCATTACATCATAGACCGCTGCGGCGCAGACGAAGCTTGCGAGAAGAAGGCATCGGCCGAGGGAAAAACGCTGACTGGCGCCGTGACCGCCGTTCGGAACGCGGCACAGAAAAAAGCGGTAAGCAACTGTGCTGTGCTGACGCCGGATGAAGTATTCTCAAATATTGACAAGTATTTTGACTTTCCGGCGGATGCCAGAGCGCAGGAACGGGCCATGGCCGGTGTGAGCAGCGCTTCCGTCGCCGCTCATGCCGCTCCGACGGCACCTGCGGCGGTATCACTGGATCTGTCGGATTTTCTGTAAGGGAGGCGGCAGCCATGATGCGGATACCGAAAAAGGTACGGGACATGCCGTGGCCGGAGCCGTTCACAGGAAGCGACACCATGAACTTCCGTGTGGCGGTGCAGCAGCCGGTGGTAGAAGGCCAGCGGCTGCTGGTGGTGACCTTTACCATGAATGAAGTCAAGCGTGGTAAAGCCCCTTGGTGCAGTGCCAGCTGGAAGGATTTCCGGCTGGTATGCTCTAAGAAGTACCAAACAGCGGCGGTAACGCTACGGGGCGACAGGGCGTATAAGCGCAGAAGCCTGTCAGACACCATGTATGCCGCAATGGCCACCCACCCCGGCAGCTGCTATCCGGAGATCAACCCTGCAGACGAGGCGATACTGACACGCTGGCTGGGCACCAAGGGTGAAACAAGCAACCACCATCTGCCGGAGCTGGCCCTCTGGGTGGAGGAAACCGTTGCCGTGGAGGAAAAGGCGGAGAAGCTGGCTCGCGGCGAGATACTGGACGATGATGTGACACTGTGTCCAAGGGAGTTGCCGGAAGGACTGGTGGACTATATTCAGCGAGTGGTGTTAGAAGAAGACCGAGTGGTCCTGTACGAAAAGGGCGGTTGGCGCGGCACCTGCTTTTGCTGTCGGCAGAAGGTACGTGCCCCGTCAGCAAGTGAACGCTTCGCGCAGGGCCGGATCGGCTACTGTCCAGAGTGTGGGATACGCGTGCAGAACATACTGAAAGACGGTGCGATGTTCGCCGCCGATACCGTGGAGAATGTGGTAACACTTCAGCGCGGTCGGGAGGACGGCGTGCTGTTCCTGCGGGAGTGGCGGCTGGAACGAGATCCCACGGCACAATGGCAGGATATTCCGCAATGGCTGAAGGAAACGGCCAGATGGATGCTGCGGGGCAGTCGTGTGGCCAAGTGGCAGCACGAGGAGAAATATAAGGTAAGCATGATGCGGTCGGAGCGTTTCCTCTTGGATGATTGGACGCGGGTAAACAGCGTAACGGACGTTTATGATGGTGCATATTACTTCTATCTGCCGGACGATTGGAAGATGCAGGTGGTTGGGACGCCGCTGGAATACTGCCCGCTGGAGGACTTTTCCGCCGTGGAGGAAAGAAGACGGAAATGCAAAGCGGATATTCTGCGCGTGATCGTGGACTGGCCCCGCTATCCGGCGGTGGAGAAATTCTACAAGGCCGGATATGTGCCCCTGATTGAGCAACGAGGTGTAGGTGTGGGAAAAGAGTTGCGCTATGCCGTGAAATGGCAGGCGGGCAGTATCGCTGAGGCGCTTCGGTTCCCGCAGCGGCTTTTGAAGCTGCTTGCACCTGTAGAGTGGAGCATGGAGCGCATGAAGCTGGTGGGCGACCTGTGGGCGCTGGTGAAAAACGGAGGACTCCGGGAGGCAGAGATCGAGCCTTTTTTGGAAAGTGGGATGCAGGTCAACATGGTGGCAGCGGCTCTGGGACACGCACCGGTTCTGCGTATTAGCAGCTGGCTGGAGCGGCAGCGCGAAATGGAGCGGGAGCGCTTTGACCGAGAGGAACAGGAGCGCCGCAAAAGCACTGCATATTACAGACGATCATTCCGTTCCCATACGGAGGAGACATACCGGGACTATCTGGCAGACTGCGTGGCGCTGGGACTTGATCTGGATGATCGGGCGGTGCTGCTGCCAAAGGATCTTGACGCAGCGCACCAGCGCACCATACAGATGGTGAAGCACAAGGCCAATGAAGCGAAGCGGCCCGCATTCCATAAGCAGGCGGAAAAACTGCAAAAGTGGCGCTATGAGGCGTCCGGCTTGCTGATCCGTCCGGCGGACGATGCGGACGAGCTTATTGCGGAAGGGGCGGCCCTACATCACTGCGTGGGCGGCTACGCCGACAGAATGGCAGACGGAGAGACTGCTATCTTTTTCATCCGGCGGCTGGATGAACCGGACAGGCCCTATTATACGCTGGAGCTAGTGAACCGAAGGGTGATCCAGTGCCGTACCCGGCATAATGAGAGTTACGAGCAAAACCCGACTGTGCTTGATTTCGTGAACGAGTGGCTGCGGGAGATAGTCAGTGGGAAAAAGAAACACAAGGAGGATGTGGCATGAGCGAAGAATTAAACCTGACCACGGAGGAGCTGGCCGAGATGGACGCTGCCTTTGAGGGGCGGGACATTGAGGTCATCACCGAGGAGATCAACTTCTACAAGCGGCAGGCCGGGTCTGCCATTCTGGAGATCGGTAAGCGGCTGGTGGAGGCAAAGGAGCAGCTTTCCCACGGGGAATGGCTGCCCTGGCTGGAGAAAAAAGTGGCCTTCTCCGAGCGCAGCGCACAGCAGTATATGCGGCTGTGGAAGGAGTACGGGAAAAGCGCATTATCTGCGGATTTAAGTGTCTCCAAAGCATTGGTATTACTGGCTTTGCCGGAATCTGAGCGTGAGGATTTCGCCGCCGAAAAGCACAGTGTGAACGGCGAGAAAAAGACCGTTTCCAGCATGACGGTGAAAGAGCTGGAAAAGGCTATTGCCGAGCGGAACGCCGCACGGGAGGAAGCCGAAAAAGCCGCCGCTGACATTCAGGAGGCCAAGGACACCGCGCTGGCCGCGCAGGAGGAACTGGCGCGGGTGCGGAAAGAGCTGGAGGAGCTGCGCAGCCGCCCTGTGGAGGTGGCGGTGCAGACAGTGGACGCCAGCGCGGAGCAGATCGCCGCCGCCCGCCTTGAGGCGGAGAAGGCCGCGGCCGCACAGGTGGAGAAGGCAAAAAAGACGCTGGCGGAGGCACAGGAGAGGGTGCGCCAAGCCGAGGAGCAGGCCGCCGCTGCCGCCAAGGAGAAGGAGGCCGCATTGGACGCTGCTCAAAGCTACAAGGCCGAGGCAGAGGCCGCCCGGAAGAAGCTGGCGGCATCGGGCAACGAGGGGCTTATTAAGTTCAAAACATTGTTCGACCAGACGGTGGCAAACGTGAACGCTCTGGCGGAGCTGCTTCGTCAGCAGCCTGAGGGTGAGCGTGAGAAGCTGGGCCGGGCCATGCAGGCCCTGAGCCAGCAGATTGGAGGGATCGCTATATGACGTGGAAATTGTATTTACTGGTCATTTTGGTGGTCATCAGCACGGCCATGCTGGGGGTCGGCTACGCCAGAAACGCCAGAGCCGCGAAGCTGCGGTACTGGGAATCCATGAAGGAAAACCGGTACTTTGAGATATGGGCGCTGTATGTGTTTTGCCGGAAGCTCGGTATCGACGCGGAAATCGAGCCCCTATTCGACGGCTGGCTGCTTTCGTTTCCGGACGGAAGCGACTTCATACAGCATGAATTTTCCGAGGGCAGCGCCGAGGGATGCGTGGAGCCGAAGATCGGCTGTGAGCTGGACTTTTCCGAGGTATCGCTGTGGCGCGCCAGGGCGCTGGTGACAGCGTACCGGAAGCGGCTGGCAGGGAAGGAGGAAGCGGCTGTATGACACATGAGAAGATCGTAGCGGCGCTGCGGGAACATGCGGAGTGGGCAGCAGGCAACGAGTGGGAGACACCTATTACCCTGGGTGACGACCTTTCCGCCGCTGCTGACCTGATCGAGAACCAGCAGCGGGAGATAGAAGCGCTTCGGCAGGCCAACGAGGGCTTGCGGTTCAATCTGGCGGCACTGCATGGCTCTGGCGGGCATCCCGATCCGGTTGGCCCGAAAGGCCAGATGGCAGAGTGTCCGGTATGCGGCGGAATGTGCGATTGGACACCGGAGACAGATATCAGCACCTGCCGGGTGTGTGGGTGTACCAACGGAACGGCGCAAAAGTCGGTTGACCGGCTGCGGGAGCTTGCCGAGGCTGACAAGGCCGGGCGCGTGGCTATTCTGCCGTGTGAAGTGGGCGGGGCCATGCTGGACGTGAGCGTCCCGGAGCGCCCACAGGAAATGAAGGACGTTCATTTTTCTGTGAGTTATGTGTCATCGGGAATCGTGTTCTCCCAACCGATAAACATCTTCCTTGAGAACATCGCGGCCGGGTATATCAAATCGTTGGAGGAAACACCTGATGAATAAAGCTAAAATCGCATATGTTCTGCGCGGCGATGTTGAGCGTGAGATCAAAAAACAGATACGACCCGAAAATAGTCCGGCTCAGAACCGAAAGCTGAATGCGGTTCGATTTGGTGTTGAGATGCTCTCGACCACTGAACTGGTGGAGGTACAGGGCAAGCTGGTCTGTGATCCGCTGACGGTGGACAAGCCGGACGCCATCGGGCCGGAGGCGCGCCGGAAGGTGCAGGAGGCGCTGATGGAGGAGCTGGAGGCCAAGGGCCTGATCCGCTATCAGATGCTCAATGGCATACTGTATGCCGGGGTTCAAGTTGCTGCACCGGAGAAAAAGACATGATTTGCCCAGTGTGCGGGGGAGTGAGCTGTGCGCTGCCAGTGGCAGATGAAGCACAGCGAGCGAGTGGCAGCGGTCAAAATTTCAAGCGCCCGCCGTAAGGCAGCGTGGAAATTTTGGGCACCGCAACAGGGCAGGTTACGCAGAAGCCTGCACGAGGAAATCCGAAGGAGCAAACCATGAAAAAAACACATGAGCCCCGCTGCCATAAATGCGTATGGCAGCACACCGGCGGAGAATACCTCTGCGATTTTGCCACGCTGGCCGCGCCGCTGACAAGGGGCGTCGGAACGTTAAGAAAACATGCCGGTGGCATGTTTTTAGTTCCGATCTCGGCGGCTATGCCGCCGTAGCATCCATCAAAATTTCCCATGCACCATCTTTCGGCATCTGATGTTGACATGGAGGGACACCGCATCCGTAACGCGGCAGAGCTGGAAAAGGCGCTGAAAACATTAGGGCTTGGGTAAAGTACGCGGCGGCATGAGAGCAGGCCACCCTACGACAACCTCTCCGGCGCTTCGCGCCACCTCTCCTTAAAAAGGAGAGGCAAGGGCGGGGCAGAGCCGCCAGCCCCGCCGTATAAATCACAAAGGGAGGGATCATCGGCATGAATCTGCGGAATCCAAAGGAATACTGCGAAAGCCTGCTGGTGATCCGCAACAAGAAGCAGGAGCTTGTGCCGCTGCGGTTCAACGAAGCCCAGAGCAACCTGTATGCCGTGATCCGGCAGCAGGCGGCTCTGGGCAAGCCCATCCGCATTATCATACTGAAAGGGCGGCAGGAGGGTATTTCCACAGTAACGGAGGCGTTGATGTTTCAGGACACCGTGACCCGGCCCAACGTGAAGACCCTGATCGTGGCCCATGACAGCGGCGCCACCGGCAACCTGTTCAAGATGAACAAGCTCTTTTATGACTGTCTGCCCCGGCGGATGCAGCCCATGCGGAAGAACAGCAACGCCAAGGAGCTGGTCTTTGAGAACCCCACCAGAGAGCCAAAGGAAAAGGCCAAAAGACCGGGCCTGCGCAGCTCTATCCGGTGCCAGACGGCGGGCAGCGGCAGCGTGGGCCGGTCGGACACACTGACCAATGTACATATCTCCGAATATGCCTTCTGGCCGAAGGACAAGAAGGATCTGCTGCTGGGCATTATGCAGACGGTGCCCAACGACCCCAGCACGATGGTGGTGATCGAATCCACCGCCAACGGCTATGACCACTTCAAGGAGCTGTGGGACGGGGCGGAGAACGGCACCAACGAGTGGATCCCGGTATTCCTGCCGTGGTATCTGGAAAAAGGCTACCGCATGGCGGTGCCGCCCGGCACGGAGTGGACAGAGGAGGAGCGGCAGCTCCAGCGGGACTTCGGACTGGACGAGGAGCAGCTGCAATGGCGGCGGTGGTGCATCCGTGCCAACTGCGGCGGCAGCGTGGAGGAGTTCCGGCAGGAGTACCCCAACACGCCGGCGGAGGCCTTCCTGCTGAGCGGTACGCCGTTCTTTGATAATCAGGCACTGGCCGTACAGCAGATGCACGCGCCGGAGCCGGCGGTTACCGGGTGGTTCACCTACGACGCACCGGAGGAGCAGGGCGAGAAGCCCCGGAACTGGCAGTTTACCCCCGCCGCTGACGGCGCCGTCCGCATCTGGAAGGAGCCGGAGAAGGGCGTGCCCTATGTGCTGGGCGGCGACACAGCAGGGGAGGGCAGCGACTGCTTCACCGCCCATGTGCTGGACAACCGCACCGGCGAACAGGTGGCAGAATTGCAGCAGCGGCAATCGGAGATCCTTTACGCCCGGCAGGTGTATTGTCTGGGCCGGTATTACAACACGGCGCTGGCCGCCATCGAGGTCAACTTTGGCACCTATCCGGTGCGGAAGCTGGAGGAATGGAACTATCCCAAGCTCTATCAACGGGAACGATTCGACACCTACACCAACGCCATGGTAAAGGCCTTCGGCTGGCACACAACAACCGCCAGCCGGCCCCAGATGCTGGCGGAGCTGCACACGGTGATGGAGGAATCTCCCCATGTGATTCGGAGCCGGTGGACGCTGGGGGAGATGATCGTATTTGTGTACGACAAGAACCGGAAGCCGCAGGCGGCGGAGGGCCAGCACGACGACCTTGTGATCGCCGCCGCCATCGCCCAGATGGCCAGAAGCCAGCAGCAATACACCGTGGAGGAGCCCGGCAGAGACAAGAGCCACTGGACGCCGGACATGTGGGAGGACTACAACCGGGCCGACGCGGAGACAAGGAAGTATCTCGAGAAGAAGTGGGCGCGGACGTGAGGTGTCATTCCGAGCCAGTGCGGACACTGGCGTGGGAATCCGTCCCTTTAAGAAGAAAAACGGATTGCCACGTCGCTACGCTCCTCGCAATGACAGATCAAGAAATGCAATAAAAAGGAGGGACACCATGAAAAACGAAAAGAAACCCACGCGGGAGGAGATCGTGAGGACGCTGCGGTGCTGCGCGAGCGACAGTTGCGACGGATGCCCACTTAGTGCCAAATATTCGTTTGACAACGAATATCCGTATGATTCGGAATGTGTCCGAAAAATGGCGGATGCCGCCGCCGATCTGATCGACGAGATGACAGACCGGTGCGCACGGTACGCCGAGGAGATCATGGAGCTGAAGGAGCAGCTGAGAAAATACCGTCTCGCCGAGAGTCTGGCGTCGGCACGTTAAGAAAATATGCCGGTGGCATATTTTTAGTGCCGATCTCGGCGGCTATGCCGCCGTAGCATCCATCTGGATTTGCACAGTACCATCTAAAAACCAATAATTGAAAGGAGAATACCATGAAAATCTTTATCAGCCAGCCCATGAAGGGCAAGACCAACGAGGAGATCAAGACCGAGCGGGAGCGCCTGATCGCCAAGGCACGGGAACGCTACGGCGAGGACATTGAGGTGATCGACAGCTTCTTTGAAAACGCCCCGGCGGATGCAAGGCCGCTGTGGTTCCTGGGCAAGTCGCTGGAGCTGCTGAGCACGGCGGACGTGGCCGTGTTTGCACCCGACTGGAAAAGCGCCAGAGGGTGCCGCGTGGAAAACTATTGCGCCATTCAGTATGGCCTCGGAGTGATGGAGGTATACGAGAAATGAAATACAAAATCTACATCTCCCCGGAGGATCGGGCCAGCAATGTGTACGCATCTTCGGCACTGTGGAACGGGCACACCACCAATGAGAAGGAACAGATGGGGCGCTGCGCTGACTACATGGAGCGGGGACTGCTGCGGTGCGGCAGCTTCGAGGTCATCAACGCCCAGTACGGCAACATGTACGACCGGGTGAAGGAGTCCAACAACTGGCCCAGTGACATGCACGTGGCGCCCCACACCAACGGCTTTAACGGTAAGGCGGCGGGGACGCGGGTACACTGCTACCCCAGCGACCGAAGCCGCCGCATCGGCAAGCTGATCCAGGATCGTATCGCGCCGCTGTCGCCGGGTGCGCCGGACAAGCTGGTGGAGAGCACCAATCTCTATGAGCTGCGGGCCACCCACATGGCGGCGGTGCTGCCGGAATTCGGATTCCACGACAACCCGGAGGACGCCCAGTGGCTGGTGGACAACATGGGGCAGATCGCCGAGGAGACGGTGCAGGCGATTTGTGAGTATTTCGGCGTGGCCTACGTCCCGCCCGCCGAGGATGACAGCGGCGCACCGGCGGAACCTGCCACGCCGGAGGAGAAAGAGAACGCCCTGTACCGGGTACAGATCGGCGCGTTCCGGGTACTGGCCAACGCGGAGGCCTTCCGGGCCAAGGCGGAGGCGGCGGGCTTTGACGGGGCCTATGTGGTGAAGGTGGAGGAATGAACATGGGTAACGAAAAAGCATATGCCGATTTGCAGGCGGCGGTGGCCGAGCAGGTGGCCGCCCTCACGGAGCAGCGGGGCCGGGGCTTTGCCAGCGATAAGGAAAGTTGGGCCGACCTGCGGAAGCGGGTGGAGGAGTGCGACGACCTGCTGAAGAACATCAAAAATGTGCAGAAGGACATGTGGAAGGCCATCCGGGAGAATGACCCGGACGCTTACGGCGCACTGGCCGCCGAGCTAGTACGGGAGAGCATGACCATGACTACCAACTGGCTGGGTATCGCGGCGGCTAGTAAGGTAGCGCTGGAAATGACGGAGGAATGACCATGGCGGAGAGAAAACTGCCTATGGGCGCCAAGGAGATCGTGGCCAGCTATCGCACGGCCAGAAACCCCAAGGCGCAGATCGGAGTACTGGCCGATCTGAACGGCTGTTCTCAAAAGGAGATCGAGGAGGTTTTGATACAGCTGGGCGCAATGAAGCCGACGGAGCGGAAAAAGCCCAATCCCCGGAAGATCGACGTGGACGCCGCAGCGGCGCGGGAACTGCTGGAGCAGGGCATGACCGACGAGGAGGCCGCCTCCGCGCTGGGCGTCGGCACTCACAAGTTTGCCGAGTGGCGGCGTGAGGAGGGCATCAAGCCCAACCGGAAAGCGGCTGCCCCGCAGGAGACGGCGGAGCACGACACGGGCGGCAAGGAACAGTCCGAAAGCGCGGAGATGGTCGGCGGGCACGCCGAGCCCTATGTGACCGTGGCCAAGCTCCATGACATTCTGACTGCTGCGCTGGCGGGCAAAATGGGACATGCCGCCGTCACAGTGCAGGGACAGCGGTTCCGGAGCATGGCGCTGCGGATCAGCTACACCATCGGTGGAGAGGATCAAGGGCCTACCGCAGAGCTGGTGACGGAGCCGCTGGAATAAGAGAAAAGCCCAGCCCCTTCCGGGGCTGGGCGGTGGTGTGGAAATAATGTTCGATATCTGATAATGCCGCCCTTCTTGGCCGAAGGCCTGCGCAGATGCGTGGGGTACGGACGTAGGCACGGCGGGGCGGCGCTATGAGAGATCGAAGCACATTATATATAATACGCGCACGCGCGTATCTGCGGGGCTCTTAAACGCCTAAGTTTACCGGCAAAGCCTCTTGCGAGAGACAGCGGGGCGGACTGTCGCCGCCCGGATGGCTCGGAAAAACGCAAGCGGCTTATGACGGATGCGAGAAATGCGAAGGGTTCCGCCTGTGCGCGGGCGTCTTTGATTTTTATTATACGCGTGAGGACACGGGAGGGGAGCGATCCGAGCGCCGCCAGTGGCGGATGAAGCGGGGAAAGCGGTGCAGCGCTGCCGGCGGCAGATAAAGCAAGCCGCTTTCAAGGCAGTGCCCCGTTCAGCAAAAACGCAAGTGGTTGCTGAACGGATGGCACAACGAGGGCAAAAGCCACTGAGGAAATTTTGGGCACCGCAACAGGGCGATGAAGCAATAGGCAGGGGAGGAAAGCGCAATGATATCACGGGAGGGATGGTATATGGTCAAGAAGATCACCAGCGGGCAGGTGGTGGAGCGCCGCAAAAGCTATGTGGGCCGGAAGCCCTCACGCCGGGGCGCACGGATCAAGGGCAACAGCGGAGAGAAGAAGCAGGAGAACAACCGTCAGCAGGCCGTGCTGGCGCTGGCCCGTCTGCTGAACTGCAACTACACCCACGGCGACGCGCTGCTGACGCTGACCTTCATCGACGAGGCGCTGGAACGCTGCGGCGGAACATTCGAGGGCGCGGTGAAGGAAGCGAAGAATTTTCTTGACCGCATCGCACGACGCATGAAAAAACACGGCGATATCCTCAAGTGGGTGCTGGTGCCCAGCGAGGTGGACGGCGAGACCGGCGAAACGGTGCGCCTGCACTGCCACATCGTGATAAACAGCGCGGGACTGCGGATGGAGGATCGGACGTTTACCCTGTACGGGGAGCCGCTGGACGACACCTGGGGACGCGGCACGGTGGACGTGCAGCTGCTGCGGGATCAGAAGGACTACTATCCGCTGGCGCTGTATCTGATCCGGCAGGCGCGGAATATCCCGGACGGCAAGAAGTACACCAGCAGCCGGAACATGGAGAAGCCCAAGGTGGAATATACCTATGTGCTGACCCCGACTCAGCTTCGCGTACCGGCGGGCGCTACCACGCTGCCGGGCACACGATACGAGCCGGAGCTGGGCGTCAATTTCGTGCGCTACATACCCAGAGAGAAAGACCCGGCGCGGAAGATCGGCGGGCGAAAGGAGATGGCCGTGGCCTGCGCCGGAGAGGAGGGCGAGGAGGCGGAAGCATGAAAAAGCTCCGAGGGGTGCGGGTAAGCCGCAACATGCAGGGCTTTATCCGCTTCACCTGCCTGACCTATGACCAGCAGCCGAAGCGGATGCAGAATAAGATCGACAGGCTCTTACGCGAATGCGGAGGGCCTTATGATGCTGCGCTGCGGGAGGTGATGTGCGGCGAGGACAGCATCACGGCCATCGCCCTGCGGCACTTCGCCAGCGAGAGCAGCCTGTACCGGATGCGAAAGAATTTTTATGAAAGCTGGGAGGTGAAACGAAAATGAGAGGCCGAAAGACCTCTCATTTTCGGGTAATGCTTTGCTTGTCAGATGCGCAGCTCAGCTTTCAGTGCATTTTGCAGCACCATGGAAAAGTTGACGCCCTGTTTCTCTGCCATCGTGTTCAGCCAAGAGGGAATGGTGAGCGTCTTTTTGACGGCGCGGTTGTCGTAGAACTTCCGATAGGCCACCGTGTCGCAGCGGATCAGCGTGACCAGCTGGTTATCCTCCACGGACAGCTGGTGCATATCAGAGGGCTGAGGCGGCGTCTCGCCGTTTTCCTCCATATCGTAGAGCATCAGGCAGAGTGCGTCAGATGCCATTTCAATGCCCGCTTCCAGTGTTTCCGCGGAAGTATAGCAGCCCTCCACATCCGGAAAGCTGATGGAATAGTTCCCCTCCGGCTCATGTGTAAAAATGGCCGGATAGACGTATTTTGCCATGTGTATGACCTCCTTTTTTCTTCTTTTGGACAGTGTTTCCCTTGCATTATATCCGGGGACGACCGGATTATTGCAGCCCTGCCGCCCTTTTGATCGACTTGAGCGTCCCAGTGGCGATCTCCTCAGTCTTATGCCGACTGACGGAGAAGCGCTTTCCGGTGATCGGGCTGTACCATATGCAGTGGCTCGCTCCCTCTCGATACACGCTGCATCCGGCTTTCCGCAGTTCTTTCTCTAACTCGCTGTATCGCACAGCATCACCGCCTTTCTTGTCTATAATTTTAGCACGTATTCACACGTATGTCAAGGGAAATATACGTGTGAATACGTGTATTTTTGCGCGTAGGAGCGGTGGCAATGTTGGCGATAACGGGCACTCCGTTCGTGTTAGGCTATTCGCATGAAGAAGTTTGTTGCGGAGGGGACAGGCATGAAAGAGTTGTCGGCAAAGCAGAAAAAGTTTGTTCATGAATGGCTTATCGACCTTTGCGGCACGCGCGCCGCCATCCGGGCCGGGTACAGCGAGAAGAGCGCCGCCCAGACCGCCAGCAGGCTCATGAAGGATCCGGCGGTGCGGGAGTATCGGGACGCGCTGCTGAAGGAGGAGTTCGACAGTCTGGGCATCCCCCGCCACTCGCTGGCGGTGGAGGTGTGGCGGGTGTATGAGCGGTGCGCTGCCGCCACGCCGGTGCTGCAATGGGACAGCAATATGCGGGACTACATTGAGAGCGGAGACTGGCAATTTGACTCTAAAGGCTGCCTGAAAGCCCTTGGGATGCTGAACGGTATGCTGGAGCGCATAGAGCGCAGCGAGGACGCGGACGCCGCCGACGGCTACGAGACGATGCTTTCCGGCGGCGGCCGGGAATTTTGAGGAGGATGGACATGAAACGAGAGGAACTGCGGAAGCTGCGGCAATGGCAGGACAGGCTGGAGACGGCCAAGGAGGCCATACAGCCGGAGCTTGACCGGATGGGGAAGCGGGAGAGTATCTACGACGGCGATCCCACCATCTACCGGCCGGACGGTGCCAAAGCAGAAGCGGGCCGGGCCAGCCACGTGCGGAACGTGGCCTTTGAGCTGGTGGAGGCGCAGGTGGAGAGTGATATCCCCACCCCCAAGGTGACGGCCATCCGGCAGGAGGACGAGCATCTGGCGGACGTGGTGGAGAACCTGCTGCGGAACGTGATCGACAAGCTACCCTTTGAGCGGCTCAACGATGAGGGGGAGCGCATCAGCCCCGTGCAGGGCGGCCACGGATTGCTGGTGGACTGGCAGGACGGCATCAGCGGCAAGGACTGGATGGGCGACCTGCGGGTAACGATGATGCATCCCAGAGGGATCATCCCTCAGGCCAACGTCAGTCAGGTGGCGGATATGGACTGGATCTTTCTGGAATCGCCCGCCACCCGGCGGCAGATCAGAGATGCCTTCGGCGTGGCGCTGGAGGAGAACGAGAACGAATCCGACCCCGACGCCCGGCGGCTGGGGGACAGCCCCGACAACAGCGGCGAGATCGTGACGCTGGTGACGTGCTACTTCCGCAACGGCAAGGGCGGCATTGGCCGCTACCGCTGGGTGAACGACACGGTGGTGGAGGATCTGGAGGACTATCAGGTGCGGCGGGTGCAGAAATGCGCCGCCTGCGGCGAGGTGGGAGACGGCCACCGCTGCCGATACTGCCAGAGCACCAAGTTTACCGTGGAGGTGGAGGAGTACGAGGAGCTGACAGAGGATATCGTCACGCAGAATGGCACCACCATCCCCGCCATGACGGAGCAGCGGGACGAATTCGGCCAGCCCGCGCTGGAGCCGCTGACGGACGGTGCGGGAGTGCTGCCGCAGCTGCGAGCCGTGAACGGCCCGGCGGCGGTGCGGTACATGCCGGTAATGGTTCCCACCCGCATTCCCTACTACAAACCGGATGTGTATCCCATCGTGGTGCGGAAGAATGTCAGCAAATTCGGGCGATTTCTGGGCGGAAGCGACATTGACGCCATCGCCGACCAGCAGAACACCATGAACCAGCTGTCCACCAAGATCAAGACCAAGGTACTGGGCGGCGGCAGCTTCACCACACTGCCCAGGGACGGGGTGTCGATCGTGAACGATCAGGACAACCGGATCGTGCGGGTGGACAGCCCCAACAAGATGCAGATGATCCACACGTTCAACACGCAGGTGGATATCAACATGGATCTGGCGCTTCGGGCACAGGTCTATGAGGAGGCCCGGCAGACCATCGGCATCACCGACAGCCTGCAGGGCCGGAAGGATCCCACCGCCACCAGCGCCGTGGCCAAGGAGTTCAGCGCCCAGCAGGCGGCGGGCCGCCTGGAGAGCAAGCGAGTGATGAAGCGGGCCATGTATCAGGACTTGTTCGAGGTGATCTTCAAGTTTTTTCTGGCCTACTGTGAGGAACCGAGGTGGCTCCATAAGTCCAACGAGAACGGGGAGACGGAATATCTGGTATTCGACCGCCACGATTTTCTGTATCAGGATGAAGCAGGGGAGTGGCAGTATAACACCGATTTTCTATTCAGCTGCGACAGCGCCGCGCCGCTGGCCACCGACCGGCAGGCTCTGTGGAAGGAAGCGCGGATGAACTTCCAGCAGGGCGCCATGGGGCCGGTGAACGAGGTGACATCCCTGCTGCGGTTCTGGACGCAGATGGAGAAGCTTCGCTATCCGCTGGCGGCGGACATGCGCCGCAGCTTCGAGGAGGAGCTGGAACGCCAGCAGCAGGCCGCCGCCCAACAGCAGCAAGCCATGGCCGAAGCGCCGGTGCAGGCGGGCGGCATGGGTATGAACGCGGCGCCTGCTATGGACGCCGCCATGATGGAAGGGGGCGGCATGGTATGACCTGCCCGGAATGCGGACTGGAAATGATGATCTATCAGGTGGTCACCGGGCCTGACGGCACCGAAAGCGTGGAGTACGTCTGCCGTAATAAGCGCTGCGGTCGCTATGACCGGCGGTTGACAAGGGCTAAAGAGGCGGAGGTGCCGGAGGATACCGAAAAATAACACGCGGCTTCGCGGCTGCGCCGGGGGAGCGATCCGAGCGCCGCCTGTGGCGGATACAGCGAGGTGAGCGAGTGGCAGCGGTCAAAATTTCAAGCGTCCGCCGCAAGGCAGCGCGGAAATTTTGGGCACCGCAACAGGGCGACCGGCCTTTCGCTGGAGCATCCGCTACAAGGGCCAGGCAAAGAATCTTCACATAGACCAGTTTCGCGGCTGCGCCGGGCGGGTTTGCACTCCCCGCTCCGGATATCCTCCTCTTTTCTTTCATGCCGGGCATCCCGAACGCAAGTCGGGTGTCCGGCGGAGCCGCGAAGCCTCTACACATGACATTCATTCGCTTGGGGACAGCGGGAAAAACCCTAATACCCACGAAAGGAGGAAGGACACATGAAGAAAAACACATGCGGCTATGCCGGCAAGATCGCCAACGTGGGCAGCCAGCGGGTGGAAGCACCCTGCGCCAAGGCTGCGCCCGCCCCCAAGGGCAACGTGCGCTACAGCGGCAACGACCTGCGTACCGGCACCAGCGGCGGCACCGCCAAGAAGAACAAGTAAGGCCGCCTGATTCGCAGATTTAAGGCCGCTTACGCGCATATTTTCCGGAAAAACGGATGTTAACCGGAAAAAGCGGAACACTTACCGGCACGGCCGGAACATTTCGCTTGGCCCCGGCGGAAAAGGGGCGCTTTCGCACCGAGAGCGGAAACATGGAGGAACACATGAGTTTGACACAGGAAGAATTCGCCCGCGCCTTTGGCGTGGAGGACGATATGCCCGCAGCGGACGCAGACACCGACACCGGAAACACCGGCACAGAGCAGAACGTGCAGGAGCCGGAGAGTGCTCCCGCACCCGATGGAAACGGTGCAGGCGGCGCGGAGAGCGATCCCGCCCCGGCGGAAGATACCGTGCAGGAGCAGGACGCGGAGACACGCCGCCGTCAGGCCTACGGCCGGAGGCAGCGGGAAAGGGAAGCCCAGCAGCAGGCGGCGGAGGCCGCCGCGCAGGCCCGTGTGGATCGTATCTACGCGGACATGTTCCACGGCCAGAACAACCCCTACACCGGACAGCCGATCCGCAGCGAAGCAGACTACCGGGCCTATCAGGAGGCTGACCGGCAGGCCCGGCGCACGGCGCAGCTGCAAAGCGCCGGCATTGACCCGGAAACCGTGCGCGGCATGGTGGACGAAGCGGTACGCCCCCTGCGGCAGCAGGTGCAGCGGCAGGAGCTTGCCTCCATCCGGGAACAGGCAAAGGCCGTAAACGACCGGGCGCAGGAGACTATCCGGCAGGGTGTGGAGACTATCCGGCAGCTGTACGGCGCGGAGGTGGGCAGTCTGGAGGACATTGCCGCCATGCCCACAGGGCCACAGTTCAACGCCTACGTCCAGAAGGGACTGAGCATCGAGGAGGCCTATTATCTGGCCAACCGGAAGGATATCGACACCCGGCGGCTGGGCGCGGCCCGTCAGGCGGGGATCAACCGGGCCAGTGGCAAGGGCCATCTGGCGGGAATGCCCGCTGCGGCAGGGGAGAGCCCCTATCAGCCCACAGAGGCGGAGAAGGAGGCATATCGGGCCTTTATGCCGGACGCCACCGACGCGGAGATCGCCAAAGCCTACGGGGCGTATCGAAAGTAATGACAAAAGTAATGACTTTTGGCCTTGTCATTCCGAGCCAGTGCGCACACTGGCGTGGGAATCTATGTTCAGGTGGGAACGGATTGCCGCGTCGGCCTTGCGGTCTCCTCGCAATGACAGGAACGATTTGAAAGGAGCTGAAAAGCAGCATGTTTGCATTGAGCAGAATGAAGGTGGGTATGACGCCCCCGATCGAGTATAAGACCGCCACTGACAGCGAGACCTACACCGTTGGCGAGGCGCTGAAGGTGGCCAGCGGCGCGGTGACGAAATGTACCGGCGCGACAAAGCCCGCCTATGTGTGCGTGGGCCCCGTCAACGCCATGGGCGAGGTGCCCTGCGTGGCGGTGCAGGACTACATGGAGTTCGAAACCACACTGGGCGTGGCCCCGGCGGAGAGTGCCACGGTCAGCGTCGGTAACAAGCTGACCATCCACACGGACGGCGCGTCCGTCACCGCCACTACCACCAACGGCGTGGCCGAGGTGCTGGCCATCGACGGCCAGACCGTGGGCAGCCGCGTTGTGGTGCGATTCTAAGAAAGGAGAACATGAGACATGAGTGGTTATTGTACCGTATCCATCGGCAGCGGGCTGGTGGATTCTATCTATGGCAACTGCCAGGTGCCCCTGAAAAGCTATCTGGAGAAGCGGGGCGAGGCCTTTGAGCGGGAGAGCCTGCTGAAGTACCTGTTCCGCATGGAGACCAGCCGCCATTGGGCCGAGCGCTACAGCGCGGAGACGGCCATGGACAGCTTTGTTCCCGTGGGGGAAGGCGGCGACTACCCCAAGACCGGATTCCAGGAGTCCTATAAGAAGGACATTGAGAACATGACCTTCAAGAACTCCTTCGCTGTGACCCGTGAGCTGATGGAGGACGCCATGATCGGCACCATGAAGCAGCGGGCCAATCAGCTGATCACCAGCTATGGCAGAACCCGTGAGCTGTTTGGCCGGGCGCTGTACGCCGGCGGCCTGTACGGCACCACCGTTGCCTATGGCGGCAAGAGCTTCCAGTGCGGCAGCGCCGACGGCCTGAACCTGTTCCACAAGGAGCACGTGAACAAGGTGAACGGCGCGAAGCAGTGCAATCTCTATAAGGGCGCTTTCAGTGCCACGGTGCTGGGCAAGATGGAGACCGAGATGCAGAACCGCACCGGCGACAACGGCGAGCTGCTGGCGGTGGCCCCCGACACCATCTGGATCCCCAACGACGCGGCACTGAAGGACAAGGTGTTCAGCGCTATCGGCGCGGACAAGGAGCCGACATCGGCCAACAACGCCTACAACTACCAGTTTGGCCGGTGGAACGTGATCGTGGATCCGTATATGACCAAGGCGCTGAAGGATCTGGACAAGACGGACGTACCGTTCTTCCTGCTGGACAGCCATTTTATCCAGATGGCGGACGCCGCTATCTTCCAGGATCGTGTGAAGCTGGAGGTGCGCTCCGTTCTGGACGAAAACAACGACAACAACGTGTGGAAGGGCTTCAGCCGCTTCGGCGCGGGCTTCGTGGACTGGCGGTTCATCAGCGCGGGTAACATGAGCACCGGCACCGATCTGACCTAAGCTGAGTACATAGCGCGGAAAAAGGCCCGGTTTTCATGACCGGGCCTTTTTTGAAGAACGGAAGGGAGGAACGCCTATGACTTGGGGCGATGTAAAGCTGATCGCCTTGCAAACCATGTTCTCCAACGAGGGTGCGGTCATCACGGTGGACGACATCAATCAGGAGTACATCAACGCCATGCCCGGCAAGGCCAACGAGGCCATGCAGCAGATCACGGCGGTGGGGCGGCCCATCTTGAAGGACTGGCACATCAAAATCGCCGACGGCGCCGACGAAACGGTGGAGACAGACAAGCTGACGCTGCCGGCGGTGGAAAAGCGCTACAAGATCAGCCTGAGCTTCTATCTGCCCCGGTTCCGGTGCATCGACCGGGGCACGGTGATGCTGGACGACGGCAACATCTACGATGTGGCAGAGGACTGGAGCATCGAGGGGGATGACGTGCTGGTGATCCCCGGCAATGTGACGGGGGAGTACACCGTATGGTATCGGGCCTATCCCCAGACCATCACCACCCAGACACCGGACGAGGAGACCATCGACATGCCGCCCGACGCGGCGGCGCTGATCCCCCTGTACATCGCGGCAGAGCTCTATAAGGAGGATGAACTGGCCATGGCAACGGTGCTGCGCAACGAGTATGAGGACGGCTTGCAGAAATTGCAGGCGGCATGGCAGGCGGGCACGGTGGGTCTGCGGGCCGAACCGGCCCGGTATACGACGGGGTGGTGTTAAGCAATGGCGCAATTCAATGTACCCAGCGAGACCGCCCGCAACAGCCTCGTGGTGGAGACGTTCCGGGGCGTGGATCTGAACAACAGCCCCAGCAACGTGGACAAGTCCCGCTCTCCGGCGGCGCCCAACATGATCCGGGATCAGGTGGGCAAGGTGCGCAAGCGAATGGGATATACCACCAAGCTGACGGCCCCGGAGGGCGCTGCCATCAACGGGGTGCATCATCTGCTGGAGGAGACGTTGATCCACGCGGGAGTAAAGCTCTACCGGCTGGTGAAGGCCACGGACGGGACGTGGAGCCTGGCAGAGATCGGAGCCATGGCCAACGCCCGGAGCCGCAGCTTCGTGTTCGACCAGAAGCTGTACCTGCTGGATGGCGCCACCTATCAGGTATATGACGGCGAAACACTGTCGGCGGTGGCTGACAACGCCACGGTGCCCACCATCATCATTTCCCGGCGGCCTACCGGCGGCGGGCAGGTATACGAGGGACTGAATCTGCTGGGGAAGAAATGGACGGAAAGCTTTCTGGGAACGGCGGACGCCACGGAGTACCAGCTGACCACCAAGGAACTGAGCGACGATCCCGTGACGGCAAAGGTGCTGGACGCGGAGGGTAACTGGGTGGACAAGGTGGAGAACACCGACTTCACCGTTGACCGGGAAAAGGGGATCGTGACCTTTACCACCGCGCCGGGTGAAAGTCCCGTCAAGGGACAGGACAATGTGCAGATCACCGCCAGCAAGGTGCGGGAGGACTATCTGGATGCCATCAACAAATGCACCATCGCGGCGGTATATGGCGTAGGCGGCAGCACCGACCGGGTGTTCCTCAGCGGCAACGCAGCCAAGCCGGGCATCGACTGGTACAGCAACTTCGAGGATCCCGCCTTTTTCCCGGACACCAGCTATACCAAGCTGGTGCGGGACGGCGGCGAAGTGACAGGCTATGCCGTTCTGAGCAACACGCTGGCGGCTTTCATCAACGGAGCCAGCGACGAACGAAATGTGGTGGTGCGGGGCGGTACTCTGGATGAGGACGGCGACGCCCTGTTCCGGGTCAGCAATACCATGATCGGACAGGATGCCGTGGCGCCGGATACCTTCTGCCGCACCGATAAGGAGCCGCTGTTTCTTACGGAGCGGGGTGTGTTCGCTATCACGGCGGAGGAGCTGACCGGCGAGAAATACAGCCAGGAGCGCAGCTACTACATCGGCAGCGCCCTGCGTGCAGCGGCAGGAAAGCGGGAAGCGTCCGCCTGTATCTACGGTGATTTCTACGCGCTGGCGCTGGGTGGCACCATCTACCTGCTGGACTTGCAGCAAAAGACCTATGAGCGGAACAGCCCCTACAGCAGCTATCAATACGAATGCTATTACTGGCCGGGGATTCCGGCTACGGTGCTGTTTTTGGACGGCGACGCCCTGTGCTTTGGAACGGCGGACGGGAGACTGTGCCGCTTCGGCACCAATGTGGACGATGTGACCGGCTACAACGACAACGGAGAGGCCATTGACGCCTACTGGGAGACCAGCGATTTTGACGGGAAGATCTTCTTCCACGTCAAGACCTTCACCGGCGTGGCGGTACGGCTGGCAGCGGCGATCAACACCGGCGTGGCGGTCTACGCACAGGTGCGGGGCGTCTGGAAACAGGTGTTCTCCAGCGGGACAAAAGCCCGGTATTTCGATGGGAGCTTCCGCTATATCGATTTCAGCAAATTCACATTTTCCACAGACCGGACGCCCCGGACGCTGTTCGGAAAAATCAAGATCAAGAAAGCGGACAAGGTGCGTTTCCGGCTGCAAAACAACGTACTGAACGAGCCCTTCGGACTGTACGCCTTCGGCTTGCAGTTCAAGGAGCCGGGCGGCAACTATAAGAGATAGCGAGGTGAGAAACCTATGGCGATCACAGATCACAAACTGAAAGACAGCGACATTGCGTCGAAGGGTGTAGTGGCCGCGCCGACGATCCTGAACGGGACGCCGGAGGAGAACAAGAAGGTATTCGACCGGCTAATCCGAGAAGCGTTTCAGGGCGAGTATAACAGCCTGATCGACGCACTGGTAGCGCTGGGGGTCGAGCGATTGATCCAATATGGCAGTGAAAGCATGAAGCACATCCGTTTGAATGCGGACAAGCACATCGAGGTTTCAGCGGATGGCGTGAGCTGGGAGGAGGTCGCCTCCTCCGGTCATCTGATCTACAGCATGGACGGAAGTTTGCTGCCGCAGCGCAGCAGACTGAAATTTGACAACTGCGAAGTGTCGAATGACGAGACCTATACCATCGTACACGGCGTGAAGGGTGAGAAAGGCGATACGGGAGCTACCGGCGCCCAAGGCCCGCAGGGAGTTCAGGGGCAAAAGGGCGACACTGGCTATGCGATCATCCCTGAGGTGGATCAGGATACAGGTCTGATGAGCTTCCGGATAGGCGCCAGCGGCGCGGTTCCCGCGCCCGTCTATGTACGAGGCCCACAGGGGCCGCAGGGCGTACAGGGCGCACAGGGTGCTCAGGGCGTACAGGGCTTGCAGGGACTCAAGGGCGATCAGGGGCCGCAGGGAATACGCGGCCCGCAAGGCCCGGAGGGCCCGCAGGGCTTGCAGGGCAGGCAAGGGCCAGCCGGTGTAATGGGGCCGCAGGGCCCACGCGGCGAAAAGGGCGAGACAGGCACGGCGGGCACGGCAGGCGCGAAAGGTGAAAAAGGCGAGGCAGGAGCGCAAGGCCCGCAGGGGATTCAGGGACCGGCGGGCAAGCAGGGCATCCAAGGGCCGACAGGGGCACAGGGGCCGCAGGGTATCCAGGGCCCCAAGGGCGACAAGGGTGACGATGGCCGGTCTCTTGAGATCAGCGACGTTTATCCTACACTGTCGGCGCTGCGAGCGGCCTTCCCCAGCGGGACAGACGGCGCGTTTCAGGTCAGCGCCAATGGGGAGCTCTATATCTGGTCGGAGTCCAACGAGGATTGGGTCAGCATCGGCGCATTGCAGGGCCCGCAGGGGCCGCAGGGCGTACAAGGCATTCAAGGCCCCCAAGGCCCGCAGGGTGAGACCGGAGAACAGGGGCCGCAAGGCTTACAGGGCCCACAGGGGCCAAAGGGTGACACCGGCGAGACGGGGGCGCAAGGCCCCAAGGGAGAACGAGGTGACACCGGCGCGACAGGCCCCCAAGGTGAGACTGGCCCACAGGGAGAGCAGGGCCCGCAGGGAATCCAAGGCCCCAAGGGTGAAAAAGGTGATACAGGGGAAACCGGGCCGCAAGGCGAGGTAGGCCCGCAGGGCCCGAAAGGGGAAAAGGGCAACACCGGAGCCACTGGCCCCAAAGGTGACACTGGGCCGCAAGGCCCCACCGGCCCCCAAGGCCCCAAGGGCGACGGGGTGGAGGTGTCCGGCAGCAAGGGTCAGTATCTGGGCTTCACCGATACCGACACGCTGGGCGCGGTGAGCCTGCCCAGCGCCAGCACCGGCAGCAAGGGCATCACTTATCTGGTGGACAGCTACGAGCGCACCGACACCGACAAGGCCGTCACCCCCAAGGCGCTGAACAGCGTGTACAAGCTGGTGGAGGACAAGGCCGACAAGTCTGTGTCAAAAGCCGCCACGCTGACGGCGGCGGGGTGGAGCAATGGCGTGCAGACGCTGGCCGTCTCTGGCGTGACAGCATCGGCCAACGGCAGCCTGCGCATCGCCCAGAGTGCCACCGACGAGCAGTTCGCCGCGTGGGGCGCGGCGCAGCCCCGTGTGACGGCACAGGCGGCGGGTTCGCTGACAGTCAAGGCGGCGGGCACCGTGCCCACGATTGATATTCCTGTGGAGGTGATGATGGTATGATTCAGGTAGAAGGTATTTTTTCCGGCGGCAGCGCCATTTCCGCGCCCATCATCGGCGAGGACTTCAACTGGTCGGGCGGCGACGGCACATATCAGGTGCTGGACGACGGCGGCGGCAACTGGCGCATCAAGTTTCTGTCCAGTGGCACGTTCACGCCATTAAAAGACATGGTGATTGATGCATTTCTGTTAGGTGCCGGTGGTGGTAGTGGCAGTGATTACTGCGGTGCTGGTGGCGCAGGCTACACCACCACAGTACGGTCTGTGGTGCTGGCGGCCAATACCGCCTATCCCCTCGTGATAGGTGCGGCGGGCACAAATGGTAACTACAGCGGCACTGCCGCCACAAAGGGTGGCACAACGTCGGCGTTCGCCGCAGTAGCAAATGGCGGCGAACGTTCAGTTAAGGGGAGCAAAACCTCTGTAAAGAACGGTGCCAATAGTGGCTCCGGTGGTGCTGGTTATGCTGCCAGTGGTGGTGGCATAGATGGTGGTGACGGAGCAAATGGTTCCGGCTCCCTCAGCAGCAATGGCGGCAAGGGTCAGGGTACTACCACCCGCGAATTCGGTGAAGCAGACGGCACGCTGTACGCTTCCGGCGGCGGCCGCAACCTGACCGCCACCGTACCTAACTCTGGTAACGGCGGCCTCTTTAGTATGACGCATCCGATTCATCCTGCCGACGGCATCGTGGTCATCCGGCAGCACAAGGAGGTGGTGGCATGAGATACGCGATCGTGACAGGTGGCGCGGTGACCAACGTCATCGCCCTGCGGGAGATCAACGCCGGGGATTTCCCCGGTGCAGTAGCGCTCCATGACCGCCCGGTGGGTATTGGAGATACGTACAGCGACGGCAAGTTCTACCGGGACGGCGAAGAAGTCCTGACCGCCCAGGAAGAAATTGAGCAGTATAAGGCGGCTTTGCAAACGTTAGGGGTGGTGACAGATGAGGACTGACATCATGGCGCAGGCCCGGGCCATTCGGGCCAGTATGGACGCGGCAGCGGCTACCCTGACCGATGAGCAGGCGGTAAAAGCGCCGATGATCTATCGCCCGTGGAGCAGTGATAGCGTGGCCTATGCGGTAGGTGACAGATGCTTGTACGGCGGCGTGTTATACAAGTGCTTGCAAGGACACACCTCGCAGGGAACGTGGACGCCAGAGGACGCTGTCAGCCTGTGGGCAAAGATACTAATTCCTGATCCAACCGTAATCCCCGAGTGGCAACAGCCTGAGAGCACCAATCCCTATATGAAGGGCGACAAGGTGACACACGGCGGCAAAACATGGCGCAGCACCTGTGACAACAACGTGTGGGAGCCGGGTGTATATGGATGGGAGGAGGTCACATGACGGAAGCCATCATTGTGGCGCTGCTGGGTCTTGCGGGGACGCTGGCGGGAAGCTATCTGGCCAACCGGAAAAGCACCGCCCTGATCGCCTACCGCCTTGAGCAGCTGGAGCAGAAGGTCAGCAAGCACAACAACCTGGTGGAGCGCACCTATAAGCTGGAGGAGCATCTGGCCGTGGTAGGCGAGAGCATCAAGGTAGCCAATCACCGCATTGCGGATTTGGAAAGAGACGTACATAACATCATCGGACAGGGCTAAAGGCCCGGAAAGGACAACCATCATGAACGAGACTATCAATACCATCGGCGTGGCCACTGTGGCCGCTATCATCGTGATCTGCTATCTGATCGGCATGATCGTGAAAGCAAGTCCTCTTCAGGACAAGTGGATCCCCATCGTCTGCGGCGTGTGCGGCGGCGCCATCGGCGCGCTGGCGCTGCTGTTCGGTATGCCGGAGTTCCCGGCGCAGGACTATTTCACCGCCGTGGCGGTGGGCATCATGTCCGGCCTGACGGCCACCGGCGTGAACCAGATCGGCAAGCAGCTGGCCAAGAACGATACCGCAGAAAAGTAAACATACAGGAAAAGGCCCCGGCCACCCGATGTGGGGCCGGGGCCGCTATGCTTAGGATGAAAGGAGACCAGAAAAATGGCACTGAGTTCACAACAAATCAAGGATATGCAGAGCTGGTACGGCACAAAGGCCGACGGCATCTGGGGAAACAAATCTACCACTGCGGCGGGTGGACGGGACGCCGGAGCCGCTTACAGCCTGTACAGCAGCAACAAGGGACGCTACAGCAGCTACACGGATTATATGTCCTATGGCGGCGGGCGGAATGATACACAGGGCAGCGGCACCAACTACAACAATGGCAGTCTGACGGCAAGCCAAATCAAGGAGATGCAAGATTATTACGGCGTGACGGCAGACGGTATGTGGGGCAAAAACTCCACTGCCGCAGCTGGTGGACTGAGCGCGGCGGATGCTTGGACAAAGTATCTGGAAGCTATGGGAAAAGGCGGTTACAGTGATTATACGCCCTCCAGTGGCACCAACTACAACAACGGCAGTCTGACGGCAAGCCAGATCAAGGAGATGCAAGATTATTACGGCGTAACGGCAGACGGTATGTGGGGCAAAAACTCCACTGCCGCAGCTGGTGGACTGAGCGCGGCGGACGCATGGACAAAATATCAGGAGGCCATAGGGCAAGGCGGCTATGATGACTACTACGGTTCCGGTGGGACGGATTACTCCGGACTCATGAGCTATAGCGAATACCTGAAGCGGGTGGGCGGAGACGACTATCAGGCGGCGGTGCAGAAAGCCATTGAGGCGCAGGTGCAGGCCGCCACCGACCAATACAACAGCCAGATCGAAAGCGCCGGCAAGGACTATGAGGAAAACGCCCGGCGGGCCTACATCAACAAGATGATGAGCCAGCGGAACATGGATCAGGAACTGGCGGCCAACGGCGTGTACGGCGGCATGGCGGACAGCCAGCGCATTGCCAGCGAGACCAACTACGAAAACGATCTGACCGGCCTGACCAACCAGTACCAGAGCACCATCTCCGACTTGCAGCAGGCCATCACCAGCGCAAAGCTGGCGGGTGATGCTCAGGCGGCGGAGGCTATGGCAAACTATCTCAGCCAGATTCAGGCACAGTATGCCAATTACCTCCAGAACGAGCGCAGCATTCAGGCGGAGATCGATATGTTCAACCGCCAGCTGGCCGCCCAGCAAGCGCAGCAGGCGAAGGCAGCAGCCTATTCCAGCGGAGGCAGCTCCGGCGGGAGCGGGTACAGCTCAGAAACCGCCGATCTGCAGAAGCAGCTGAACGCCATGGGGGCTAATTTGACGGTCGACGGCGTATGGGGCCCGCAGACACAAGCGGCGTATGACCGTTATATGAACGGCGGTGATACCAGCGGCTATACCCTGACGAACCGTAACGGAAACGGCTGGATCGCCCTTGACGGCGGAGGTCGCTATTCCTACAGTGAGCTCCAGAAAATGCTTGACAACGGTCAGGTGAAGGAGGTTGTAAACGACAGGGACAGAACCGTATCGTATGTGCGCGTGAGATAACACAGGAGGGGAGATCACCATGGGATACCGTTTTCTGGATGATTACGATCCGCGCAAGGAGCAGAAGAAAAAGCAGCAGCAAAAGGGGACGCAGAAAGCGCCCCCTTCCGGAAACCCATTGAATCCTGCCGCGCAGAACAATAAGAATAACAAAACAAACACGCCGGCAGCAACGCAGCCGCGTACCTCAAAGGGCACCGCGCTGGGCGGCAGCAGCGTGACCCCGGTACAGCTGCCTGTGCAGCAGATAACAGTGCCGAAGCTGACAAAGTCCGCCACCCCGATGCAGACACAGACACCGCAGGCGCTGACATTGAAGCTGCCCAACATTCAGGCCTTCGGTGCGGGGGACTACAGTAAAGCCGGAAAGGCCATGGATCGGATCGCAAAAACGGTACAAGCAGGCGCCGCACAGACCGCCAGCGGCTTTGCGGAAATCGCCGGACAGTTCCGACCGACAACAGGGCAGCAGAGCATGGGGCAGTTCTCCGGCTTTGGCGATCTGGGCCGCGCCGTGCGGGAAAACCGTGAAAAGGGAACGGATATCAACACCAGCATTCTTTTGCAGGAGCGGCAGCGAAGGGTTCAGCAAAAGCAGAGCCAGCAGAAAATATTTGACGCCGCCACCAGCCTGACGGAGAGAGGGCAACAGTACACGCAGGAAGCCAAGCAGGGGTTGGGAACGGTGGGCCAGTTTCTGGTGGACATGGGCGTGACCGGTACGCAGATGGCCGGGGACGCGCTGGCCAACCTGATCCTGCCCGGCAGCGGCCTTGTCATGATGGGCATGCGCAGCTATGGACAGGCGGCGGGCGAGGCCCGACGGGAAGGTAAGAGCGAAGGCCAGCAGTTTCTTGCCGGCCTGAAAAGCGCCGGCATTGAGGTTTTCACGGAAAAGATGTTCGGCGCATTCTCCAAAATCTACGGCGGCGCGGCAGCGGATGAACTGGTGCAAAAGCTAGTGGGCAAGCTAACGGAGAACGCAACAGGGCAAGCGCTGCTGACATGGATCGTCAACGCAGTAGGTGAAGGTGTGGAGGAAGTGACCAGTGACCTGCTGAATCCGTTGGCTGACCGTCTGCTGCGGCTGGATGACGGGAAAGGCCCCGTCTGGTCTACAGATGATCTGGCCCAATGGGGCTATGATTTTCTGCTGGGCACAGCCATGGGTATGTTCGGCGGCGGCCAGCAGCTGGTGCGGGGCGTACAGCAGGGCCAGGCGCAGACGGCGGAGAATAATTATTACGCCGATCTGAGGCGCAACGGTCTTGGCAGCGCGAACAGAGCAGCCAACGCCCAGCGGGCCAGCGACGCCATGGGGCGGATCATGCCCACGCGGGACGGACTGCGTATGCCGCGGCTGGTCGATGAACAGGGCCGCACCTATGAGGAGCGGACAACATGGCAGCAGATTCCAGAGGCCCGTCGGGCTGAATTTGACGAGGCGCAGCGCATTGCTCGGCGGTTCGGGGCACGGGTGGTGGTCAGCCAGCAGGAGGGCGTCAACGGCTCTTACCATGACGGCGTGATCTCACTGAATCCCAATGCCGCCAATCCGGTGCGGCAGACGCTGATCCACGAGCTGACCCACCACATGGAGAGCAGCGGCCGGTACAGTGAGTTTCGGGAAACGGCACTGCGATATGTGGCGGAGAACATGGGCGCGGATGTGGACAGCGTGCGGCAGGCTCTCATGGCCGACTACGCCCAAAACGGCGTGACGCTGGACGAGGACGGGGCCACCCGCGAGATCGTGGCCAAGTTTGCAGAGGAAAAGCTGTTCACCGACGAGGCTACCGTCCGGCGGCTGCTGGCAGAGGACAGGAACCTGTTCCAGAGGATCTATGACTGGATCCGCGATATGGCGGGCAGGCTGACCGGCACCAGCGAGGAAAGCTTCCTACGTGACGCGGAGAGGCTTTATGCCAAGGCTCTGCGGGAGACGAGGGTGGAAACCGGGCGTGGGACACAGATGCTGTTTGCCGGAAAAAACGCCAGAACAGCGAACATGCAGACGCTGAACCGCGCCAGAGCGCTTGAAGCCAGTGGCGTAAAAGCAAAGGATATTCTAAGGGAAACCGGCTGGTTCCGAGGCATGGATGGCAAGTGGCGCTTCGAGATCGATGACAGCGCTATGGAATACCGCGCTAACGGTGATGCACGGTTGCTGGAGGAAGGTGGATACCGGCGGCTGAACGAACTGACGGAAAAGTGGGTGCGAAACGCCGAGGGGCGGGGCGATCCGCTGACTGCGGATGAGCAGGCAGAAAGCGAACAGCTGGAGAGTGAATACTTTGACCGCGCATGGGCAGAGAAGTACGAACTGGCCGACTTCCTGCGCCACAGCGGCCTGTTTGAGGCATACCCGAAGTTGCGGCACACATCGCTTGTATTCGAAAGAACCGATCCGGGCATCAACGGCTATTACAATGCCGGAACGGACACTATTGTCTTGAATGACAAGCTGCGCGGGGCACCGGAGAGCACGCTGGTGCATGAGATACAGCACGTCATCCAGAGAGCGGAAGGGTTTGCGCGTGGTAGCACGCCGGAATACTGGGCGGCAAGGGACTATGAAACCGGAGAAATTACACGATCTTTGGATCGTGACTACGATCAGGTTCTGCGCAGTCTGGACAGTGAAACACGCAACAAATATTTGCGATATCAAGAGCTCAACCGTGCTATGGAGAATCTGGAGAATGCAGAGGAAGGCACGCCAGCGGCAGAAAAATACGTTCAGCTTGAAAGGATCTCTGACCAGCTTTACACGGAGCTGTGGGGCACCCCTGAATTTAACAGGCTGCTGGACTTGAAAAGGCAGATCGACACGCCAAGAGAGGTATATGATCGGTTCTATCGCAACACGGCGGGTGAAATCGAGGCGCGGGACGCGGCTGCCCGGCGTGGCTACAACACGGAACAGCGCCGCTTGCGCATGCCGCAGCTGGACGATGCCAACACGGTGTTTGCGGATGACGGCGTGGGATATTTTTCCATGAGCACCGAGGAGCAAGCTGGAATCCGAGAACAACTGCGAAAAAACAGCGATAGGCTTAATGCAATGGATGTTGTTGGCCGCGTTAATACCAGCGCATATGTGGGACTTGACACAGGAAAAGCCAGAACAAAGCTGGTGGAAAAGCTGGGGCGGCGCGGGTATACCGTGAACCGACCGGGACTTGGAGAGGTTCAGTTCAGCGAAAAAGAAATCAATAACAGCCTGAATTATAAAGAAAAAAATCCGGCGGCGGAGGACGCACGACGGACTGGTTTCTTGGTATTGAGGGATGTGTTGAAGCGTGGTATAGAAATTGATGGACACGATGGGCACAAAGGACGCAACTATGACACTGTGACCATTGCGGCCCCTGTGGAGATCAACGGAAAACGTGGGAATATGGCGGTTGTGGTCAAGAAAACAAAAGGCAATCGCTACAAGGTGCATCGGATACTTACGCCTGCGGGAGAAACATTCATTCTCCCGGAAATGGCTAACGCAGAGGTGAATACCGTCGGGGCTGTCACCAACAATAGCCAATTGTTGAGAGGGAGCGCACCGGCCATCAACTCTGCGTCTGAATTTAGTATACCCAATAATGGCGGAAATGTCAACACAGAACAGTATTCCACCGGGCGAGGGCTGGATGATCTGGCCGGAAGCAGCGACTATTTGGACGCGCTGGCGCGGGACGAAAACATGTTCACCTCAGACGCCTATACCCTTGCGGATCGCCTGTATGACCTCCAGCTGCGGCGGGCCCAGCAGCAGGAAGCACCGCCCGAACGTCCGGCGGAACAGGTGGCACAGGAGGATCTGGACGAAATTGCAGAGTTGTTTACCGATCAGGGAAGCGTTTTCGCCAGCAGGGAAGATCGCATCCGGGATACGGAGAACATGGTATCGGATCACACCATTGCGGTGGAAAAGTCCGGACGTGAAAAAGCTTCGGAAGCATGGAGTTATTTCTACCGGAAGATGGTAGACGCCGGTCACAGCGTGAGCAAATTCGCCCAAGCGGTAAATGATCCCTATCTCTATCAAATCTACAATCAGGCAAGGGCCTCCAGTTCAGCGGGCGTCAGCATGATTACGGACGCCCAGACCAACGTGAATGCCCAAAAGGTGGGTGAGAGCCTGAACGGCATATTCTCTCCCATCCGGGCCAAGGGCGAGGATTATTACCGTGCATTCCAGATGTACCTGTTCGACCTTCACAACATCGACCGCATGAGCCTGTCGCAGAACAAGGAGGCGGCAATGCTGGAGGCAACGGCGGCGCTGAACCAGTTCGACGCCGATCACCCGGAGCTGCGTACCAATACGGAAGCGCAGCTGGCCCGGATGACCGAGAGTCTTGATCCCGATGTGGCGGAGCTGGCACGTGAGAAAATGCGGCTGCTGCGCAATGTCAACCGCGCAGACGCCATCAAGGACAAGCCGGTATTTTCCTTCGACGTCACAGCGGATGTGAGTGAGGAGCGGGCACGGCGTGCCTTGCAGGAGCACCCGGAGTTCGAGCAGTACCGCCAGCAGGTGAGGGGGTACATCGACAATCTGATGCAGTATCGGGTGGACAGCGGACTGATGACACAGGCCGACGTCGACTATTTGAAAAGGATCTATCCCAACTATGTCCCTACGATGCGAAGAGGTGAAAACCAACCCGGAGCCGGGCGGGATCGCAATGCCGTGCGTATTGGCCGGACAGTAGGCCGTGCGGAGGGTGGCACTGCCGATCTGGTGCCGCTGCATGAAGCCTTAGGCCGCCAAACCATGAAGGTGGTTCGAGAGGGCAGTAAAAACCGATTCGGTCAGAGGCTGTTAGACGACTTTCTACAGGCAGGTGAGAACTCAAAAGCCGCCCGCTATGTACAGGAGGCCAATGAGTACGAACACGATTTTTCGGCGGACACACTGGATGACATGAGCCGTGAGCAGCTGACCAAGGATAAGACGCTGACGGTATTCAAGGACGGGAAGCTGTGGGAGCTGACGGTGGACGACACCATGTTCGATGCACTGAAAGCCCTGTCACCAGACGCAGCGGAGAGCAACGCCGTGACGCGGGCTGTGCGGACGGCCAACAATCTGTTTAAGGCTCTGGTGACAGGCTACAACCCCACCTTCACCATTCGCAACACGGTGCGTGATCTTCAGACGGCTGGTCTATACACCCGCGACGGCGTGGCCTTTGCCCGGAATTATCCCAAGGCACTGGCAGAGATCAAGAACAACGGCGAATACTGGCAGATGTACAAGGCTCTGGGCGGCTCTTTCTCCTCGGTATTTGATTACAATACCGGTACGGTAAAAGAGCCGAAAGGCCGCACCGCCAAGCTGATGGCGAAGATCGAAGCTCTGAATATGGCAATGGAGCAGGCTCCTCGTCTGGCGGAGTTCATGGGCGTGGTAGAAAAAGGCGGCACCAGCACCGAAAATCTGGCGGACGCTCTGTATGCCGCCGCCGATGTGACTGTAAACTTCGGCCGGGCTGGTACGCTGGGAAAGGTGCTGAACGCCAACTATGTGCCATTCCTGAATCCCGGTATTCAGGGTTTCGACAAGATGATCCGGCGGGTAACAGAAACAAAGGGTGGAAAAGAGTGGGCAAAGCTTATTGTCCGTGCCGCCGCTCTGGGCGTTGCGCCGGCGCTGCTGAACTCTCTCCTATATCACGATGACGAGGAATGGGACGAGCTGCGGGACAGCGACAAGGATACCAACTATATGTTCAAGCTGGGCAACGGCACGTGGCTGAAGATCCCTAAGGGTCGAGAGCTGTCGCTGTTGGGCATCACGGTTGACCGGATCGGCGATGCAATTCAGGGGAAAGACGTGGATCTGATCGCCACCATCAACACCATGGGCAATCAGGTGGCGCCGGCAAACCCGCTGACCAGCAACATTGCGTCGGCGTTGTTTGAAGCGCAGTTGTTTGACCCCTCCAGTCCCGGCCGCACGTGGTACGGCGGCGATATCGAAAATCAGCGCCTGCAAAGCTACGCGCCGGGCCAGCGGTACGACAGCAGCACGGACATTTTCTCCAAGGCCGTGGGCGATGCGCTGGGCATCTCGCCCAAGAAGCTGAACTATGTGCTGGATCAGTATTCCGGCGTGGTGGGCGACTTCCTGCTGCCGCTGCTGACGCCGCAGGCAGAGCGGGGCATGTTCTCAAAGGCCTTCACGGTGGATGTCGTGACCAGCAACCGGTTGAGCGGGGATTTCTATGATGAGGCAGACGCACTGACATACGCCAAGAATGACGGCGACGAAACCGCCGCCGTGGTGAGCCGATTCTGGAGCAAGCAGCAGTCCGCATGCAGCGACCTGTACAAGCAGATCCGTGAAGTGGAATCCTCCGACCTGTCCGACAGGGAGAAACGCCAGAAAACCAGAGAGTTGAAAGCACTGGTCAACGGCATTCAGAAGAACGCCATGGCGGTGGAGGAGACCTACCGCGCCGCTGTGGAAAAGAATCTTCAGAAAGGCATGGATTCCGATGACACCTACCGGGCCGCCAACAAGGACTGCTTCGGCGCGGAGTATGCCTTACAGGTCTACAACAAGGACGTGTATGAGAAGGCGAAGAGCGCCAAGAGCAACGGCGTGAGCTATGATGACTACTACGCCTACTACTTCGGCACCAGAGGGTTTGAAAAGAGCGGAGATACCAGTGTGACCACGCAGAAATTTGACTGGCTGCAAAGCTCCGGGATAGATCTTACGTCACAAGCGGAAATCTATTTTGCCGACATGGCCAGCGACAAGGTGCTGGAAACCCAAGCTGAACTGGAAATGTCCAGCGGGATCACGGCGGTGCAGTTCTACCAGTACAAAGTAGCCAGCAGCGGCATGACCAAGAAAGCAGAGAAGATGCAAGCCATCAACAGCCTGAATCTGACATCCGCCCAAAAGGACGCCATCTATTATGCAGAGGGGTGGGCACAGAGCACCATCCGGGACGCACCGTGGCGCGGCGGGGATGGCGGAAACTACTCCCGCGAATCATCTTCGAGCAGCAGATATCTGTCCTATCTTGCAGAGAAAAACGGGTACACACTACAGGAGGCCGCACCCAGCGCACCGCGCTACAGCGGTTATTTGCAGTACCTGGCCGCAAGGGACGGGATTTCCCTAGACACCGAGGACACCGGCTCCGGATTGCAAAGCAAATACCTACGGGAATTTGCTTCCAGATGGGGCGGGTAAATAGCAAATGAGAGGCCGAATGGCCTCTCATTTGTTTTGTTCAATTAGATATTGCAGATAACTGCTTGTATTTCCGCCAAGAGAAAGTGCGGAACAATTTGGACATTGTGAGTATCCAAGGCTGATTGCCTTCTCTACGTTGTATATCCAAAAATAAGATAAGTCGCAATCGGCACAAGTGGGGTCTCTGTGATACAAATTACTGCCGCTGGATACAACGCAAGCACGAGACGCATAGAAAGAAACCGCGTCAATATAACTGTCAACACGCTCTGCCTGTTCATGCAGGGAACGGATGTCATCTACGTAATGGTCAATCATCTCCTGCTTTAAGTTCACTTGAGCTTGTACTTGGGTAATTTTATTATGCTGTTCTACGTTATAGAACACGGAGCAGGCCAGAGCAACAGCCAAGACAGCAACGGCGACGATAGTCCATTTCTGCTTCTTAACGGACACTTTGGGCGGATCGGTCATCGGGGGATGATATCCGCAGGAGCAGACCTCGCCAGTGGGCAGGAGACAGCCACAGGAAGGACAGGTATACCAAGTTTCAGTGATGGACAGTGGAGTGTCAGGCTGTGCGGGTGCGGTCTGCGACGCTGGCGCAGAGACATCCTCCGATTTTACCGGAGGTTGGGGCACGGTAGGTTGTGCCGAAGGGACTGCAACCATACCGCGCTTGCGGAGAATGACTAGGCCGATGAAATAGAAAATGGTGCCGAAGATCAGCATGGCAACAGCGAGACCTGACAAGGATATAGCGTTTCCGGTAATAAGCTGCAAGACTATGAAAATAATGGCATCATACAATACGCAGAAGATCCAATACTGAAGCTTTCGAATCAGTTTCTTCCGCTCGGAAGCGAGATACAGCGGCCCGGCACCGTAGAATACAAACGCAATAGCGAAAGCAAAAATAGCATCAATATCACCCATGGGACACCTCCGTTTTCGATATATCACCATCGTATACAAAAATGCGGCAATTGTCAACGGATATGACACGAAAGCACCCGTTGCAGCGGGTGCTTTCGTAGTTTATGGGGATAAGGGCCACCGTACTGGCTAATAATCAGCGCTGCCAGCTTGGGATTGGTGTTTTTGATCTTCACTGGGTATTGCAGCTTCTTTTCATAGACAAACATTACTCGTTCCCTCCTTCATCCCAAGGCCACGGGTCATCCAGCCAGCGGAAAGAGCCCTCGGTAATATCGGTCTGGAACAGTGGCCCGTGCATTTCCTCATATCTCTTGCGGCCCTCCTGACCCAAGCGGATATAGTTCCAGTACAGCCCCAGCGCCTCCTGATCGTCACGATGGGTGGTCAGATAAAGCCCCAGCTCATCAATGGCAAAGTCCAGCGCCATCAGCTCGGAAAGGTGTGTGTTGGCGGCAGGAAAGCGGGTCTTCAGCTCACGGTGGAAGGGAAGATCCAGTCCCGGAAACAGCGTGCCCCGCTGCAAGGCCTCGCGGTTATCGTACCGTTTGGGATTCTGATCCTGCATGGGAATATACGGAAACGCCATCTGGGCGCACGTCCCCGGCAGACTGCCATTCATCCCGCTGCAACCTGTTTCTTCACTGCGCTGCTGGGCAGTCGTTTTTTCAGAAGCGACCGGCGTGGAAGGCTGCGGGGCAGCCGGGGCAGCCGCTTCGGCCGGTGATCTTCCGGCCATAGTCTGTTCAATATACAACAAGGTGTTCCTCCTTTTATCATCAATAAGCCAAAACAGCTCATGCCAGTATATGCCGCCGCCTGTAAACTGGGGATTTATTTTTGCTATTGGCTATGGTACAATGCATATTGTAGAGCGTCACATCATAGATTGTCCCGGAGAGGAGTGGTGTGATGATCCTGCTGATCCGCCGAAAATGGGTACTGGGCGCTGCGGCGCTTCTGTTGGCCGTTGTAAGTCTGCTGTCGCTGGCAGAGCGGCCTCGTGCGGCGATCCCCGCGTTTTCTTACGACGCGCTTCCCACAAGAGAGGTCGTCATTATTGACGCCGGGCACGGCGGCTCCGACGGCGGTGCTGTATCGACGGACGGTACGCCGGAAAGCGGCATCAATCTGGCGGTTGCCCTGCGTCTGCGGGATTTTCTCGCCTTGACAGGCTGTCAGACGGTATTGACTCGGACAGGAGAGGCGTCGCTGGCTGATCCGGACAGCGGCACGCTGCGAAAGGAAAAGGTCAGCGACACCAAGAACCGCGTCACGCGAATCAACAGCGTTGCCAATGGCTTTCTCATCAGCATCCATCAAAATACCCTGCCGGGGCATCCGAACGTACACGGTGCACAGGTGTTTTACGGAAAACTTCCCGATAGCGACGCACGGGCGGCAGCCATTCAGCAGACCTTAAACGATACGGTCAACCCCGGAAACGAAAAGGTATCCAAGCCTATCGGAAGCGATATCTACATTATGGCTCACGCGGAGTGTCCGGCGGTATTGATCGAGTGTGGTTTTCTCAGCAACAGCAGCGAAACCGCGCTGCTGCTGAAACCGGAATATCAGACAAAATTGGCGGCGGCCATTGGCTGTGGCTATCTGCAATATCAGTAACACAGGTGATACGAATGAAAAAAACAACGACCTATTTCTGCACCGAATGCGGCAGCGAAAGTCCCAAATGGGCAGGGAAGTGCCCTGTCTGCGGCGCGTGGAACTGCATGGTGGAGCAAAAAGCAGAAAAAGGGAAGGGGAGCGGCAAAGCTTCTTATACCGCAAAGCTTGTAAAGGTGCTTCCCATTACAGAATTAGCGTCTGAAAACGAGATTCGATTCTCGACCGGAATGGGGGAATTGGATCGAGTATTGGGCGGCGGCGCTGTCATGGGTTCGCTGGTTCTGGTGGGCGGCGCACCTGGTATCGGCAAGTCAACGCTGCTGCTTCAGATCTGCCAGACGCTGGGCCAATCCTACCGCGTGCTGTATGTCTCAGGCGAGGAATCCACCCGTCAGCTGAAGATGCGGGCCAAGCGGCTGCAGGTCGATACCCCCAACCTGCTGGTGCTGTCTGAAACCCAGTTGGGCGATGTGCTGTCCTGCGTGGAGCAGGAGAAGCCGGACGTGCTGATTATTGACTCGATCCAGACGCTGTATAACGAAGACAGCGACGGAATCCCTGGCGGAATCGGTCAAGTAAAGCAGTGTACCTTAACACTGATGCAGCTTGCCAAGAGCCAGAATATCACCATTTTTGTCATCGGCCACGTCAATAAGGAGGGCGCTATTGCCGGTCCTAAGGTACTGGAACACATGGTGGATTGTGTGCTGTACTTTGAGGGCGACCAGCATATGACCTACCGGATCCTCCGGGCAGCGAAAAACCGCTTCGGCGCTACCAACGAGATCGGCGTGTTCGAGATGATGGACTGCGGGCTGCGAGAGGTGGAGAATCCCTCGGAAATGCTGCTGTCCGGTCGGCCTACGGAAGCGCCCGGCACCTGCGTCACCTGTGCCATGGAGGGCGCACGCCCGGTATTGGCGGAAGTACAGGCTTTAGTCGCCCCAGCAGCCGGAGCAAAGCCGCTTCGCTCCAGCAACGGCTTTGACTACAATCGCGCTTCCATGCTGCTGGCGGTGCTGGAAAAGCGCGGCGGGCTGAAGGTCAGCCAGTGCGACGCCTATCTGAATATCATCGGCGGACTGACGCTGGATGAACCGGCCGCCGATCTGGCGGCGGTGATCGCGGTAGCCTCCAGCTACTTGGATAAGGCGGTGCCGGATACGCTGGCGGCAGTAGGGGAGATCGGCCTCTCCGGCGAGGTGCGCAGCATCAACCATCTGGAGCAGCGACTTTCCGAGGTGCATCGGCTGGGCTTCACCCATTGTATGATCCCCGCTCATCGGGCAGGTGAGTTGAAGCCGCTGCCAGGCTTGACACTGCTGCCGGTGGCAAATATCGGTCAGGCGCTGCGTTTGCTGGCGCAGGGAGTATAAAAAGGATACCGCAGGAAAAATCCTGCGGTATCCTTTTTTGTTACTTCTTCTTGCTGTCCTTATTCTTTTCCGCCAGCGGGCCCTTGCCGTTGATGGCACGGTACTGGTTCAGCTTATCCACCCGTGCCTGCCGCTTCTTGGCCTTTTCTTTTTCCTTTGCCTTTTTGATGGCGGCCTCTTTATCTTGTCTTTTCTTCTTCCAATACTGCTCTTTCTCGTAATTTTCCACGTCTTTTTCGTACTTTTCCGGATGACGCGCCCAGTCGATGCGCAGTATCGTCAGGGAAATGATCAAAACCGCACCGACAGCGATCAGGCCGCAGAACAAAAACGAAAATAAACCATCCATAGAAAGAGCCTCCCATATCAATCAGTGTATATAGTATACCGTAAATCCGCCCCAAAGGCAAGAACTGTTTTTCTCAATGGAAAATCGCGGAAAAAATGTTGTATTTTTAGTTGTTTTTGGCAAACCAAGAGTGTATAATAATCGGGTAAATGTGATAAGAGATAGAAGGAAAAAATTACACTTTCGGAGGAACAAAACATGTTTACTACTTTCAAAGAAATGGAAGCCTATGTGCTGGGCCAGAATCTGAAAAAGCGCATCGCGCTGGCCAACGCCCATGACGAGCCCGCGCTGAGCGCCGTCGTCCATGCCAAGCGTAAGGGCGTGGTGGAAGGCACTCTGATCGGCAAGAAGGACATGATCATCGACATGCTCCACGAGATGGGCGAGAACGAGGCCGATTACGAGATCGTGGATTTCGACGGCGAGGAGCTGGAAGCCGCAAAGATCGCTGTCAAGCTGGTGAAGGAAGGGAAGGCCGACATTCCCATGAAGGGCATCCTGCAGACCTCCAGCTTCGCCAAGGCCATCCTGAACCGCGAGACCGGCCTGATTCCTGACGGTGCGCGCCGTCTGGTAAGCCAGGTGGGTATGTTCGAGTACGAGGGCCGCTTCGTGATGATTACCGACGCCGCCATCAATATCGCGCCCGACGTGGAGACCCAGATCGGCATCGTGGAGAACGCCCTGCCTGTGGCCAAGGCTCTGGGCAATGACTGCCCCAAGGTGGCCGTTCTGTCCGCCGTAGAGAACGTCACCGAGAAGATGCCCTCCACCGTCAGCGCCGCCGCCATTAAGGAGCGGGGCATTCCCGGCTGCATGGTGACCGGCCCTCTGGCTCTGGACGGCGCTATCTCCATGGAGTCTGTAAAGCATAAGTCCATCAAGGATCCTGTGGCCGGTCAGGCGGATATCCTGCTGGTGCCGTTTATTGAGATCGGCAATGTGCTGTACAAGGCCGTGACTTACATCGCCGGCAAGACCGTGGCCAGCACCATCTGCGGCGCTTCCTGCCCGGTCATCATCACCAGCCGCGCCGATACGCCCGACAGCAAGTATTATTCCATCCTGTTGGCCGTCCTGCGCTGCCTGAAGGCGTAAAGAATCTAATAAATAACGGACGGCTTACGCCGTCCGTTATTTTATCACAAAATGTTCCAAAAATAAGTGTTATATGCGAAAAACCATAGTGTTTGCACAGGCAGAGCCTGTCATATATCAACAGCTGACTCGGCTGTGATTCAACAAAAAATTCCCCGGTGGACTTGTCATCCACCGGGGAATTTTATATAATGAGATAGTTCAGAGTTGGAACATTTTGTCCCGCTGTGAGAGAAGCGGCAAAGTAATCTATTCAGCGGATCAGCGGAAAAGCCAGCGAAATACAGCTATGCTGAAAAGGATTGACCACGCCGTGATTTTCTATCATCAGCCATTTTCCTTATAGATACCCTCCACTACATTCAACAAAATTTTTATTTTGTTGAATCGCCAGTTCATAAACAAAACGGCCCTCTCGCCGTTTCTTCTCTGGCGCACCCGCTATGCCGCATGGCGGCAGCGTTTGCACCGATGAACTGTCGATGCTGCTGCCCTCGCTCCTTGCGCTCGGGCACTGTCAACAAAATAGCCGTTGTTGTTGAATCCTCTGGCGGCGGCGTGGGGCTACGGCCGCTTGCAACTGCAAATACTTAATATTTAATATAAGGATATCATTATGACCATTCACTATCGCTCCCAATCGCCGCAGATACTGGCGGACTTTCTTAGCTATCACGAGACCATCAAAGCGCACTCGCAGCGCACTGTGGATGAGTACTACCTTGATCTGCGCAATTTCTTCCGCTACATCAAGCAGCTCCGCGATCCCTCGCTGCAAGGCCTGCCATTTGACCAAATCGATATCATGGACGTTGACCTTGCACTGATAAAAACCATCACACTGTCGGATATCTATGGCTATATGACCTATCTCAGCCGGGATCGTGTGCAGCATCAAAATTGTGAAAAATCTAACGTAGGTCTGAACGCTGCTTCTCGTGCCAGAAAATTAGCCACAATTCGTTCTTTTTTCAACTATTTATGTAACAAAGTTCATCTTTTGGAGGAGAATCCCTGTAAGGACATTGACTCTCCCAAGCAAATGAAGTCCCTCCCCCGCTATCTGACGCTGGACGACTCCCTTTCCCTCCTGAACGCTGTGGACGGCAAGCATAAAGAGCGGGATTTCTGCATTATCACGTTGTTTCTCAACTGCGGCCTGCGTATCTCTGAGCTGATTGGGCTGAATATCAGTGATATCAAGGACGACGCCCTGCGGGTACTAGGCAAGGGAAACAAAGTCCGGGTGGTGTATCTGAACGACGCCTGCAAGGATGCCCTGAACCGCTATCTGGAGGTGCGGCGTCCCATCAGCGGAAAAGACCGGGACGCGCTGTTCCTTTCTGAACGGAACCAGCGCATCAGCCGTGCCATGGTGCATTCGCTGGTAAAGAAGCACCTCTCCATGGCCGGACTTGACAGCACCCAGTACTCCAGCCACAAGCTGCGCCATACGGCGGCCACGCTGATGCTGCAAAACGGCGTAGACGTAAAGGCCGTGCAGGAGGTATTGGGCCACGAGCACCTGAACACCACCGAGATCTACACCCACATTGACAATGAATCCCTTCGTGTGGCTGCAAAGGCGAATCCCTTGTCACATGTTAAAATGAAAGGGAAACTTGACGAAAACAGCGAGACGGAGTAACCTCCGTCTCGCTGTTAGTCTGTATAGTAGCCCAGAATGTGCAGCACCCGGTACTGCTGGTACTCGTAGCTGCTGAGAGGACGGCAGTTGGCGTCATAGCTGTGTGCTGCGATTTGGATACCGGACGGCTCACCGCTGCCGTCATTGGCGATGACAACGGGAGAATGCTGAAAGATATCGCCCTTGAAGATCAGCTGTATCACGTCGCCCGGCTCCGCCAGCGTCAGATCCTGCGTCACCGTGCAGACCGGCCCCGGAGAGGGCTCCGGTCGTATCAGAAAGTTGTGCAGGTACACGACTCCTGTCCATGCGGGCGCCTTATCGTCGGCACTGATATAATACCAACCAAAGGTGGGCGTGAAATTCATAATGCCTGTTCCCGCGTAAATGCACTGTGACGCGAAGTTGGTGCAATCCCCGCCGATGGCCTCATAGTCGTAGAAGTCCGGATTGCGGCCATAAGCCCAGTATCTGGCGTAGGCCTCCGCAGCCTCCCGGCGATATGGCAGCAGCTCCATGGCTCTCCCCCCTGCTCATTCTATGAGCGGGGTTTTTATTTGGTGCGCAGCGCCCGCAGACTGTTGAGGATCGCCAGCATGCAAACGCCAACGTCCGCAAATACAGCCAGCCACAGGCCCATATCCGTCACCAGAGAGAGCGCCAAAATCAGAACCTTCACGGCAATGGAGAATACGATGTTCTGCTTGGCGATGGACATGGTCTTTCTGGCGATACGGATGGCCAGCGGCAGACGGGACAGCTCGTCGGTCATGATGACCACATCCGCTGCTTCCATGGCGGCGTCGCTGCCCAGACCGCCCATTGCCACGCCCACATCAGCGGCGGCCAGAACCGGCGCGTCGTTGATGCCGTCACCGGCATACACCACACTGCCCAGCTTCTTCAGCTCCTCCAGATGGGACACCTTTTCCTCCGGCAGCAGCTGACCCCACGCGTTGTCCAGGCCAATTTCCCCGGCAATACTGTTGGCTGTCGCCTGACGGTCGCCGGACAGCATGGTCAGATTGTGCAGGCCCAGCTTCCGCAGGGCGCTGATGGCCTCCTTGGTGTCGGGCTTCAGCGTATCGCTTAGGCCGATGCAGCCCAGATACTGGCCGTCACAGGCCACATATACCACCGTTGTACCGGAGGTCTGCGTAGTGACGGCCACGCCGTCCAGCAGCTCTGCCTTGCCCACCAGCGCCGTCTTGCCATCCAGCACCGCACGGATACCGTTGCCGGAGATCTCCTCGATCCCAGCCAGACGGCTGCCATCCACCGGCTTACCGTAAGCCTTCAGGATGGATTTTGCCAAGGGATGGGTGGACTGGCTCTCACAATAAGCGGCGACCTCCAGCAGCTGCTCCTGACTGACGCCATCTGCGCAGGACATCTCCGTAACGGAGAACTCGCCCTTGGTCAGCGTACCGGTCTTATCGAAAGCTGCGATCTCCGCCTTGGCCAGCAGCTCCAGATAGTTGCTGCCCTTCATCAGAATACCGTTATGGCTGGCGCAGCCGATACCGGAGAAGAAGCTCAGCGGCACCGAAATCACCAGCGCGCAGGGACAGGAAATAACCAGAAATGCCAACGCCTTATGAATAAAGGTCGACCAGCTGCCCCAGCCCAGCAGCGGCGGAATGACAGCCACCAGCACAGCAATACCGCAGACTACCGGCGTATACACACGGGCAAACCGGGTGATGAACCGCTCCGGCTGCGCCTTGTTGTCCTGCGCGTCCTCCACCATAGCCATGATGCGGCTGACGGAGGAATCACTGAAGGGACGCGTGACCTTGATCTTCAAAAGGCCGCTCTGGTTCACGCAACCGGCCAGCGCCGCACTGCCTACCGTCCACTCGCGGGGCATGGATTCACCCGTCAACGCGGAGGTATCCACCGAGGATCTGCCCTCGATCACCTCGCCGTCCAGCGGAACACGCTCACCGGGGCGCACCAGAATGATATCGCCCACAGAGACCGTTTCCGCCTTGACGGTGGTCACTTCATCACCCTTTACCAGATTGGCGTGGTCGGGCCGTACATTGACCAGCGCCTCGATGGAAGCGCGGGAGGAACCCACCGCCTTATCCTGAAGCCATTCACCGATCTCATACAGCAGCATAACGGCAACGGCCTCCGGATACTTGCCGATGCAGAATGCGCCGATAGACGCCACCGTCATCAGGAAGTTCTCGTCAAAGATCTCACCGTGGGTGATGTTCTCAACGGCCTCCTTCAGTACGGAAAAACCGGCCAGCAGATAGGCGATGATGCATACTGCCAGCTGCCATGTGCCCTCCAGAAAGAAAATAGACGCCAGCAGACCCACAGCGGAGAGACCCATGCGGACATAGGTCAAAGCGCCTCGCTCCTCGTCCCCGCCGTGCTCATGGGAGTGGCCATGATCGTGGCCGCAGCCACAGCCGCAGCCGTGGCTGTGGCTGTGGGAATGCTCATGGTGATGTTCGTGTTCATGACCGTGTTCACAGCAGTGCTCATGCTCATGCTCACAGCAATATTCGTGCTCGTGCTCGTGATTGCAGGACATTGTTACCCCTCCATTCTTTCCATAATATGCTCGAACGCCATTGCGAAGATGTGGTCGATGTGGTCGTCATCTAGGGAATAGTAGACGACCCTTCCCTGCTTGCGGCTTTTGACCAGCCGGGCGTCCCGCAGGATACGAAGCTGATGACTGACCGCGGATTGGGTCATGGTCAGCAGCACCGCCAGATCGTTGACGCACATTTCCTCAATGTGCAAGGCACAGATGATGCGGCTGCGGCTGGAATCGCCAAAAACGCGAAACAGCTCGGACACCTCATAAATAGGTTCTTCCTGCGGCATTTGCTCCTTCACACGTCGGATCACATCCTCGTGTATCACATTGTTCTCATAATTCGTGTTTTCCATGGTGCACCTCATAATATGAATGAACGCTCATATGAATTATGATTCATATATACACCTCTCCCCGCAAAATGTCAAGAGGTAATTTTGATTTTCCTTCAAATTTTTCCGCTGTTCATTGACTTTACCGCGTAAATGCATTAACATAGCACGTGGAATAAATTGATTTGGAGGTCACTCAATGAATACGGCAGAACTTTCCAGCGTATGTAAGCAGGTGCGCCGTGACATCATCACCATGATCGCCAACGCAGGCAGCGGCCATCCCGGCGGCTCCCTGTCCATGGTGGAACTGATGACCAGCGTATTCTACAACCACATGCGCATCGATCCCAAGAATCCCAAAAATCCCGACCGTGACCGCTTTGTGCTGAGCAAGGGCCACGCCGCCCCCTGCTACTATGCGGTGTTGGCGGAGCTGGGCTTCATCAGCCGGGACGAGTTTACCAACTTCCGGCAGCTCCACAGCATCCTGCAGGGCCATCCCGACTGCAAGAAGGTGCCCGGCGTGGACGCGTCCACCGGCTCTCTGGGTCAGGGCTGCTCCATTGCCGTGGGCATGGCGCTGGGCGCCAAGCAGCTGAAGAAGGACACCAAGGTCTATACCATTCTGGGCGATGGCGAGTGTCAGGAGGGCCAGATCTGGGAGGCCTTCATGGCGGCCAACCACTATAAGCTGGACAACCTGACTATCATCATCGACAACAACGGCCTGCAGATTGACGGCAGCAACGACGAGGTCATGAGTCTGGGCGACCTGCCCGCCAAGCTCCGCGCCTTCGGCTTTGATTTCTATGAGATCGACGGTCATGATCTGGACGCCATCGAGGCGGCGCTCAGTGCGCCGGTGGTTCCCGGTAAGCCCCGCTGCATCCTTGCGCACACCGTCAAGGGTAAGGGCGTGTCCTTTATGGAGAATCAGGCCGGTTGGCATGGCAAGGCTCCCAACGCGGAGCAGCGCGAACAGGCTTTGCAGGAATTGGAGGGCTGAGAAATGAGTGAAAAAATCGCGACCCGTGAAGCCTACGGCAAGGCGCTGGTAGAGCTGGGCAACCAAAACGACAAGGTGGTGGTGCTGGACGCCGATCTGGCCGGCGCTACCATGACCAAGTATTTCAAGGCGGCTCATCCCGACCGTTTCTATGACTGCGGCATCGCCGAGGCCAATATGATGAACATCGGCGCCGGTCTGTCCACCATGGGCCTGATCCCCTTCTGCTCCACCTTCGCCATGTTCGGCGCAGGCCGTGCCTACGAGCAGATCCGCAACTCCATCGCTTACCCCAAGTTTAATGTGAAGATCTGCTGCTCCCACGCTGGCGTTTCCGTGGGCGAGGATGGCGGCAGCCACCAGTCCATCGAGGATATCGGCCTGATGCGCATGATCCCTGGCATGACTGTTATCGTCCCCGCTGACGCCAACGAGGCACGCAAGGCCACCTTCGCGCTGGCGGAGTTCCAGGGCCCCGTGTACATGCGTCTGGCCCGTCTGGCAACGCCTGTTTTTGAGGAGGACTATCCCTTTGAGATTGGCAAGGCCAACGTTCTGCGGGAAGGCAAGGACGCGGCGGTGTTCGCCTGCGGCCTGATGGTCAACGAAGCCTTGGAGGCCGCCAAGCTGCTGTCCGCAGAGGGTATCGAGATCAGTGTCATCAACATGCATACCATCAAGCCCCTGGACGCTGAATGCGTGGTGAAGTACGCCGAGAAGTGCGGCAACGTTGTCACCGTAGAGGAACACAGCGTCATCGGCGGTCTTGGCGACGCCGTAGCCGATGCGCTGATGGGCAAGGTCTGCTGCAAGTTCAGGAAAATCGGCGTCAACGACCAGTTCGGCCAGTCCGGTAAGGCCGCCGACGTGCTGCGGGAATACGGCCTGACTGCCGACCAGATCGCGGCGAAGATCAAGGAAACGCTGTAACTTCGAGGTTTCAGGAGGTACGCAGCCATGGGAACCGTCGGCACATTCGCTCTTTTGGTGTTTGCCGCCTTTGTAGGGATTGGTGTCGGCGAGCTCTTAGGTGACGTATTGCTTGGCGCAATCCTGCTTGTGCTGATCGTGGGCTTTACCTGTGTGATCTACCACTTGGATAAGCCCAAAAAATAACGTCCCCCTGCCATCGCATATAAAAATATCCGGTGCCCTTGCACCGGATATTTTTTACGAAAAAGCTGTAAGAGACTGCTGTCCGCTGCGTCTTATAAGGGAAAGGAGGTGGCAGTGAATGGAATTTGAACAGGTCTATGACCTGTATTTTCAGGATGTATACCGCTATATCCGCCGCCTTTCCGGCAGCGAGCACGTGGCGGAGGAGATCACCAGCGAGACCTTTTTCAAGGCCCTGCACAGCATTGGAAAATTCCGCGGCCAGTGCGACATTCGGGTGTGGCTGTGCCAGATCGCCAGAAACTGCTACATCTCCTCGCTGCGCAAGGAGAAGCGAACAGCACCACTGGATGAGCTGCCGGAACAGGCGGACGGCAGCGCATCTCCGGAGGAGCTGCTGACCGTCCGCGAGGAGGCCCGGCGCATTCAGGCCATCCTTCATGACCTGCCGGAACCGTACCGGGAGGTATTCATGTGGCGGGTATTCGCGGATCTTTCCTACAAGCAGATCGGAGATATCTTCTCCAAAACGGACAACTGGGCCTGCGTGACCTACCACCGGGCCAGAAAAATGATCAAGAACAGATTGGAGGACAGCAGCTATGAAGAATGAATGTCATATCGTCCGTGACCTGATGCCGCTGTACACGGAGGGCATGCTCAGTAACGAAAGCGCGGCTTTCGTCAAGACGCATCTGGAGACCTGTGAGGACTGCCGCGCGGCATACGGCGGCGAGGAAACGCCCCCTGTCACCGAAGCTGACACCGCGCAGCAGCGCGCCGGTGAGGCTGGCGTGCTGCGGACGCTGAAAAAGAAGCTGCGGAAGCAGACCTGGTGCGCCATCATCATTACAGCGGCGGTGGTGCTGCTGGTGACGCTGATGCTGAGGTTGAATTCCATCGACTATCTGGCGGCCATCAGCTCTGACGAGCGGTATACCCTCAGTGACCGCATGGCGCTGCTGTTCAAGGGAGATTATTCCGACCAGGACGCAGCAGAAGCTGTTCTGAGCAACGTACACATAGTATTTAAGTATTCAGAGGAAGAAATATACAACAATATTCTGGCGATGCCGAGGGATGAGGCTGCCTATGCCCTTGGCGCACTGGTACGGTACTGCGTCCCGGAGATGGACGCCGGCAAAATGTTGACCATCTATCACATTGACCTGCTGTCGGCACATTTCAGCGGTGATTCCGGGAAAATGTGGGTCAAATATGGATATCAGCGCTTTGATAGGACACATAATTTCAGTTCATACGGCGGCACGGGCGCAATAGACCATATCGCGCTTTGGAAGCTGGAAAAATACGGTGACGGCTATTGGCGCGTTGTGGAGATCGTATAACAATATGGTGCTTACTTGACAGCGTATACAACTGAAAAATCTCCCGGCTCAACAGAGCCGGGAGATTTTTATATGGCTACTTATGCCTTGCCGGCGCAGCCCAGCACGTCCACCAGCTTGTGGCGTACCAGCTCCTTGATGTTGGCGCGGGCGGGCTTCAGATACTCGCGGGGATCGAACTTGTCGGGATGCTCGTCCATGAACTGACGGATAGTGCCGGTCATGGCCAGACGCAGGTCGGAGTCGATGTTGATCTTGCACACGGACAGGCGGGCTGCCTGACGCAGCTGCTCCTCGGGCACGCCGATGGCGTTGGGCATCTTGCCGCCGTGGTCGTTGATCATCTTCACATAGTCCTGAGGAACGGAGGAAGAACCGTGCAGCACGATGGGGAAACCGGGCAGGCGCTTGCTGACCTCCTCCAGCACGTCGAAGCGGAGGGGAGGCGGCACCAGGATGCCCTTCTCGTTGACGGTGCACTGCTCGGGCTTGAACTTATACGCGCCGTGGCTGGTACCGATGGCAATGGCCAGAGAGTCGCAGCCGGTCTTGGACACGAACTCCTCCACCTCCTCGGGGCGAGTGTAGGACGCCTCGTGAGCGGCCACCTTGACCTCATCCTCGATACCGGCCAGCGTACCCAACTCGGCTTCCACGACAACGCCGTGATCGTGAGCGTACTCCACGACCTTCTTGGTGATCTCGATATTCTCGGCAAAGGGCTTGGAGGATGCGTCGATCATCACAGAGGTAAAGCCGCCGTCGATGCAGCTCTTGCAGGTCTCAAAGTCGGGGCCGTGATCCAGATGCAGCACGATGGGAATATCAGGGCAGCAGGCAACGGCAGCTTCCACCAGCTTCACCAGATAGGTGTGGTTGGCGTAGGCACGGGCACCCTTGCTGACCTGCAGAATAACGGGAGCGTGTTCCTCCTGGCAGGCTTCGGTGATACCCTGCACGATCTCCATGTTGTTGACGTTGAACGCGCCGATGGCATAGCCGCCGTCATATGCCTTTGCAAACATTTCTTTAGAAGTTACCAGTGGCATAATCATATCTCCTTCACAATAAAATTACAGCAAACATTGCACCTGTTGTTTGGAACATTCCTATTGTATCATATTTTTTCGGTTTTGCAAGCACAAAGTGTTTACAAGCGGTATTTTACATGGTAAAATACCGCTTGTAAACACCTGATTCCACAATTTTGGAGGTAATTGATATGAATGAACTGCGTGGCGCCTGCATTATCGGCCAGTCGGGCGGCCCTACATCTGTGATCAACGCCAGCGCCTACGGCGTGATCGACACGGCGCTGAAGTCCGGCGCCATCACCCAGGTGCTGGGCGCCGAGCACGGCATCAAGGGCGTGTTGAATGACCGCCTGTTTGACATGGGGCTGGAGGATCCCGAGGAGCTGCGGCTTTTGAAGTACACCCCCTCCTCTGCTCTCGGCTCCTGCCGCTACAAGATCGCCGATCCCGAGCTGGACGACACCGATTACAAGCGCATTCTGGAGGTATTCAAAAAGCATAATGTCCGCTACTTCTTCTATAACGGCGGCAACGACTCCATGGATACCTGCAACAAGATCAACAACTACATGCAGTCCGTGGGCTATGACTGCCGTGTGATGGGCGTTCCCAAGACCATCGACAACGACCTGTTCGGCACCGACCACTGCCCCGGCTACGCTTCTGCTGCCAAGTATATCGCCACCTCCATGATGGAGGTCTATCAGGACGCCCACGTATATGACACCGGCATGATCGTGGTCATGGAGATCATGGGCCGTCACGCCGGTTGGTTGACCGCCGCTTCTGCGCTGGCCGGACTGCACGGCGCAGGCCCCGACCTGATCTATCTGCCGGAGATCGACTTCAACATGCAGGACTTCATCAACGATGTGAAGCGCGTCTACGCCGAGAAGGGCAGCTGCATCGTGGCTGTGTCCGAGGGCATCCACTATGCCGACGGCGACTTCGTGTCCGAGGCGAAGATTGCCGCCAACGACGGCTTCGGTCACGCCCAGTTGGGCGGTCTGGCCGCCATTCTGGCACAGGTGCTGAAGGAAGAGACCGGCGCCAAGGTGCGCGGTATCGAGCTGAACCTGCTGCAGCGCTGCGGCGCACATCTGGCCTCCGAGACGGATATCGAGGAGAGCTACATGGCCGGTAAGGTAGCCGTGGAGAACGCCGTTAACGGCATCAACGGCCGCATGATCGGCTTCGAGCGCGGTATCAAGGACGGCAAGTACGCCTGCCGCACCAAGCTGATCCCTCTGATGGAGGTCGCCAACGTGGAGAAGAAGATCCCCCGCGAGTGGATCAACGAGGCTGGCAATTATGTCAACCACCAGTTCATCGAGTACGCCCTGCCTCTGATTCAGGGTGAGCCTGATTTGCCCAAGCAGGAATCCCTCCCCCGCTTCGCCCGGTTGAAGAAGATTCTGGCAAAGTAAAAAACCACCTCACCACAGGAAACGCCTCAGGCTGATGCCTGAGGCGTTTTGTCATCTGTTTTTATGATAGATAGCCCACAGGCCCTCCATCAGCAAATATTTGTCGTACACCACCTTATTGCGGCAGTAACGGACGATCACCGGCGCGTTGCTGCCGGTGGCTACAATGGATGGCGTCTCGTCGGGGATCGTCTCCCGAATGCGGTCGATAATGCCGTCCAGCATACCGGCCGTGCCATAAACGATGCCGTTGCGCATGCAATCCTCGGTGTTTTTGCCGATGAGGTTCTTGGGATATTGCAGCGAGATATCGGAGAGCTGCGCCGCGTGGTCTGACAGCGCGTCCAGCGACAGCCGCACGCCGGGGAACATCAAACCTCCCTCGTATGCATGCTTTGCGGAAATGTAGGAGATCGTCGTGGCCGTCCCCATGTCGATGACAATGATGGGAGCCGGATACTTTTCCAGCGCCGCCACAGCGTCCGCCACCAGATCGGCGCCCAGCTGGTTGTGGATCTCCATGCGGATATTCAGCCCGGTACGGACGCCCGGCCCCACGATCATGGGCGGCTTGCCCAACAGGCGGGTCAGGGCCTTTTCCATCATGAAGTTGATGGGCGGCACCACACTGGAGAAAATAGCGCCTGATACATCCTTCAAATCAAAGCCGTACAGCGAAAAAATATTCATCAGGTCGATACTGATCTGATCCGCCGTTTTCCGGCTGTCCGTGTCGATGGACGCCAGAAAATGCAGCGTTTTTTCACGGCTGAATAGACCAACGGAGATATTGGAATTGCCAATATCGATAGCCAGCAGCATAGCGCTCCCCTCCTGCGATGTGTTCTGTTGTTTTTCTTATCATAGCACGTTTTGCCGTCCTCCGTCAAGCCTGCCCCGACCCGTAAAAGCGGGTCATTTTTTTGCGCGAAGCCGCAAAATATCAACAAAGCTTGACGTTGATTTGAGCTTCCGTTGTCAATTTGCTTTTAGAATATAGAAAAACGTGGAATACTGGAAAAACTATATCTCAAAAGGAGGAAGACTCGTGACCTCATTCCTGCACTGTGCGCTCTATCTGGCCGCTACCGGGATCGGTGCGTTCTTTCTGGGGCGGCTGCTGCCGAAAACGTGGTTCCGCGGCGACGCTTTCCCCTATCGCTGCTATCCGTTCGAGCAGAAGCTTTTCCGGGTGCTTCATATCAAGGATTGGCAGAGCCGCGTCCCGGACATGAGCCGTATCCTCCCCGGCCTGATGCCTGACAAAAAGCTGACGGCGGAGACGTTCTCCGACCTGCCCCGGATGATTCAGGAGACCTGCGTGGCGGAAATGATCCACGTGCTGCTGTCGCTGACCGGACTGGGGTGTCTGGTCATTTGGCAGGGGATCGGCGGCGTCCTTGTGACTGCCGTTTATATTCTGCTGGGCAACCTGCCCTTTATTCTCATTCAGCGGTACAACCGTCCGCGTCTGCAAAGGCTTTTGGCTTTACAGCGCAGAAAACAGGAAAGGAAATGCCAAGATGCACACACTGATACTAAGCTGCAATACCGGCGAGGGGCATAATTCCTGCGCCAAGGCGATCCAGACCGAATACGCCGCCCACGGCGAGTCCTGCGAGATCGTTGACGCGCTGCAATTCATCTCCAAGCGGGCGTCGCGCTTTATCTGCGACTGGCACACCCGCATTTACCGGCACGCGCCGAAGCTGTATCGGGCAGGCTACCGCAGCGTGGAAAACCGAACCTCCGTCTTTCGGGAGGGCACTACTGTCTATCGCTATCTGACCTCCGGCGCGGAGCGGCTCTATCAATTCATCTGCCGCGGCGGCTATGACAACATTATCTGCGTCCATGTGTTCCCCGCGCTGGCGCTGACTGCCATGCTGGAACGGCATCCTCTCCCCCTCCGCACCTGCTTCGTAGCGACCGACTACACGTGCAGTCCCAGCGTGGAGGATTCTGATCTGGACTACTATTTCATTCCGGACGCTTCTCTGATAGAGGAATTCGTCCGATGCGGCGTTCCCCGCGAAAAGCTGGTGTCCAGCGGACTGCCCGTCCGGCCGGAATTCTACCGAACGGCGGACAAAGCGGCAGAAAAGGCGGCCTTGAACATTCCCGCTGACCACCAGCATCTGCTGATGATGTGCGGCAGCATCGGCTGCGGCCCGATCCGCGAGCTGACGGAAGAGCTTTCCCTTCGCCTTGCCCCGCAGCAGGAGCTTACCGTGGTATGCGGCGGCAATGAGGAGCTGCATGCCAAGCTGCAAAAGCGGTTTGGAGACGACCGCCACATGCACATTCACGGCTTGGTGGACAATGTTCCCCAGCTGATGCACAGCGCAGACCTGTTCATCACTAAGCCCGGCGGTCTGAGCACCACCGAGGCCGCCGCCTGCGGTCTGCCCATGGTGCTGATGGATACAGTAGCGGGCTGTGAGGGGCACAATCTGACTTTTTTCCTCCAACGCGGCGGCGCTGTGACCGCCGATACGCCGCGTCTGCTGGCTGACACCGCCATGGCGCTGCTGGCTGACCCGGAACGCCTGTGGGCGATGTCCGATGCGCTGCGCTCCCCAGACGCTCAAACTCCTGCGGAGCAGATCTACGATTGTTTGTGCCGCCCGCAAACGCGCCTGGACACGGCGCAGCGCTACGCTTAACGCTATCCCATTCTCTCTCATATCCCCCAGCAACCAAGAAACGCCTGCGCATTACGCGCAGGCGTTTCTTGGTTATTAGTTTAGTTAATCAACAGGATTCAGTGCGCCGATGACCACGTAACGGGCGTCGTTATACTCATAAGAGCAGGTAGACAGCGTCACGGTTTTTCCGGTAGGCGTGCCGATGTTGGACTTAAAGTCAGACTTGGCGGCCATGGCCTGCAGTTGCTCCTGCGTCAGCGCCGTGCTGTAGATCTCGTCATCATGATCGCAGACAAAGCCGGCATACAGATCCAGACGGTAATTCTGCGTAGGCGTATAGATATACATATACGGATGGGCGGAATAGTAGTTCTTATCCGTATGGTAATTACGCAGACCAGCAAACATCATACCGGTCTTCATGTTATGACCGTAAATGATGGTGTTGTTATCAGAGAAGGAACCGCTGTTCAGCTGTTCCACGAAGATACTGCCGTTGTTGTTGGTGTTGCCCTTCAGGTCATGGGTCAGATAGTATTCGTTTCCCTTGCCATACTGGATAGGTTGCTGGATCATGGTGTCGGCGCTGTAGATATAGCCTACCACATCGGGATAGTCTGCGCACAGATTGCCAAAATCGACATCGATGGTCTCGGGATCCGGATCCTTGGTCGGCGTATCGGTCTTATCTCCATCGGTATTGTCGTTCGAGTCACTGTTGCCAGGCGTTACGTAATTATTATTGATCTCATCTTGAGCATTACTTGCATCGGCCTGCTGCTTGAAGTAACTGATAATCTTCACAGCGGAAAACACCAGCACGCCCAGCAGGATCACAAGGATCACATAGTACAGCGCACGGCTCTGCTTTCTTTTTCTTCTCCGGCGGCGTCCGCCATTGGGTTGGTCAGCACTGCGCTGTCCCCCGCTGACACGCTTGCCGCCATCGGGATATTCGGGATAAGTATTATTGTTCATCAAACAAGCCTCCTTGTCGTCTTTGGTATTGTAACAGATTTCGCCCCGCTTTGCAAGCTATATCGGAAATTTCCCTTTACTTAACAGCACGAATAGGATAGAATACTGTCAGGAAAACTTTTGAAAAAGGAGCATCCATCATGATCTATTTCAACAGTGATTATCTTGAGGGCGCACACAGCGCGATCATGGCGCGGCTGGCCGAGACCAATATGATGCAGACCATCGGCTACAGCGAGGACGAGATCTGCACGTCTGCCCGTGAGAGGATCAAGGCCGCGTGTCAGGCCCCTGACGCCGACGTGCATTTTCTGGTAGGCGGCACCCAGACCAACACCACAGTCATCGCCTCGATCCTGCGGCCCTGGCAGGGCGTGCTGTCCGCCGTCAGCGGTCACATCAACTGCCACGAAACCGGCGCGATCGAGTCCACCGGCCACAAGGTCATTACCCTGCCTACCGACGACGGAAAGATCACCGCCCAGCAGATCGCGGACTATGTAGAGTGGCATAAAAACGACGAATCCACCGAGCATATCGTGCAGCCCGGTATGGTGTACATTTCCCAGCCCACGGAGACCGGCATGCTGTACAGCAAGGCGGAGCTGACCGCCGTTTATGATATCTGCCGCGCCTACGGCCTGCCGCTGTTCATCGATGGTGCACGTCTGGGCTACGGTCTGGTGTGCGACAGCAACGACGTGACGCTGCCGGAGCTGGCCCGCCTATGCGATGTGTTTTACATCGGCGGCACCAAGGTAGGCGCGCTGTTCGGCGAGGCGGTGGTCATTATGAACCCGGCGCTGAAGAAGGACTTCCGTTTCATGATGAAGCAGCGGGGCGGTATGCTGGCAAAGGGCCGTCTGCTGGGCATCCAGTTCGACACGCTGTTCACCGACGATCTCTACTTCAAGATCGCCCGCAACGCCATTGACAAGGCTTTCCAGATTCGGGATATCTTTGTCTCCAACGGCTATCCCCTGCTGTTTGACTCCCCCACCAACCAGCAGTATCCCATCATCCCTGATGATGAGCTGGCTATTCTGGGCAAGGAGTTCGGCTATGAGTACTGGACGCGGGTGGACGCCACCCATTCCGGCGTTCGCTTCTGCGGAAGCTGGGCCACCACGCAGGAGAATGTGGACGCGCTGCGCGCCGCAGTGAACGCGCTGAAAAAGTAAACCGTAAAAATCGACCTAGTATATAGACGCAGAGATCCCGCCAAATGTTTCACCATTTGGCGGGATTTTTTCAAATTTTTCGCACGGAAATATCCTTGACCTGCACATTCACGCCGTTCTTCTTGGCCAGTTCCGCCGCTTTTTCCATCAGAAAGCCCTGATTCCTGGCAACAAGCTCGGCGGCCAGCTGATCCCGCTGGTCCTGGGTCTTTCCCGCCAGATACTTATTGTAGATCAGCTTTTTCAGTCCGCCGACGCTGCCGGCCAGCCTGCCCATCAGGCCGCCCTTTTGGGCCAGCTTTTCCGCCGCCAGAGGAGCCGCCAGCTCCACAACGCCGTCATAATCCAACTCGGAGATCAGAATTTTTATTTCCAGCATAAACGATTTCCTTTTCTGTCAATAATTTACAGGAAAAATGCCGGAAGTTACCTTCCGGCATTTTTGATTGCATATTTTCCGGTCAGCTTACGCCGTGGGTCCTGCCTTGACCAGAGCCTTACCGGCCTCGTTGGTCTCATACCTGGCGAAGTTCTTCACGAAGCGGCTGGCCAGATCCTGCGCCTTGGTCTCCCACTGGGAAGCGTCGGCATAGGTATCGCGGGGATCGAGGATCGCGGGATCCACACCGGGCAGCGCAGTGGGCACCTCAAAGTTGAAGTGCGGGATCATCTTGGTGGGCGCGGTCTTGATGGCGCCGGACAGAATGGCGTCGATGATGCCGCGGGTATCCTTAATGGAGATACGCTTGCCGGTGCCGTTCCAGCCGGTGTTGACCAGATAGGCCTTGGCGCCGGACAGCTCCATCTTCTTCACCAGCTCCTCAGCGTACTTGGTGGGATGCAGCTCCAGGAAAGCCTGACCAAAGCAGGCGGAGAAGGTCGGGGTCGGCTCGGTGATGCCGCGTTCCGTACCGGCCAGCTTGGCGGTGAAGCCGGACAGGAAGTAGTACTGAGTCTGCTCGGGCGTCAGGATAGACACAGGAGGCAGAACGCCGAACGCGTCAGCAGACAGGAAAATCACGTTCTTTGCCGCAGGAGCAGCGGAGATGGGACGAACGATGTTCTTGATATGGTCAATGGGATAGCTGACGCGGGTATTCTCAGTGACGGACTTGTCGTTGAAGTCGATCTTGCCGTTTTCGTCAACGGTGACGTTCTCCAGCAAGGCGTCACGGCGGATGGCGTTGTAGATATCAGGCTCGGACTCCTTGTCCAGATTGATGACCTTGGCGTAGCAGCCGCCCTCGAAGTTGAACACGCCGTTGTCGTCCCAGCCGTGCTCGTCGTCGCCGATCAGCAGGCGCTTGGGGTCGGTGGACAGGGTGGTCTTGCCGGTGCCGGACAGACCGAAGAAAATGGCGGTATTCTCGCCGTTCATATCGGTGTTGGCGGAGCAGTGCATGGAAGCGATGCCCTTCAGCGGCAGATAGTAGTTCATCATGGAGAACATGCCCTTCTTCATCTCGCCGCCGTACCAGGTGTTGATGATGACCTGCTCACGGGAGGTGATGTTGAAGGCCACGCAGGTCTCGGAGTTGAGGCCCAACTCCTTGAAGTTCTCCACCTTGGCCTTGGAAGCGTTGTAGACCACGAAATCAGGCTCGAAGTCCTTCAGCTCCTCGGCAGTGGGCTTGATAAACATATTCTCCACGAAATGGGCCTGCCATGCCACCTCCATAATGAAACGGACGGCCATGCGGGTATCCTTGTTGGCGCCGCAGAAGGCGTCCACCACGAACAGGCGCTTGTTGCATAGCTCGCTGACGGCAATATCCTTCACCTTGGCCCAGACGTCCTCGCTCATGGGGTGATTGTCGTTCTTATAGCCGTCGGTGGTCCACCACACGGTGTCCTTGGAATTGCTGTCCATGACGATATACTTGTCCTTAGGAGAGCGGCCGGTATAGATGCCGGTCATCACATTCACGGCATCAAGCTCGGTGACCTGGCCAACCTCATAGCCAGTCAGCTCCTTCTTGGTTTCCTCAGCAAAGAGTTCTTCATAGGAGGGGTTGTAAACGATCTCGTCTACGCCGGTAATACCGTACTTTTTCAGGTCGATCATGTTCTTTACTCCTTTACATTTATTGTTAATTTGCAATTGTCTGGAATGTACCCCACATTTCAGGGTACTGCTATTATACCACAGTTTTTTACGATATTCTACTGTTGAAACCACATAAAAATCTTACAATATTTTAGGAAAGCTAACAATAAATGAGGACTATTTGCCAGTTCCTCCGGCAAAATGCAGTACCGCCTCCAGCACACCGCCGCCCACGGCAAGCGCCTTATCAGACGCCGTGTAGCAGTATTCTTCCTTGCAGCGGGGGTCGACGTCGCCGGATTTCATCCCCTTGAAAACGGGCGTTCCGTCCGCCAGAAGGCCCCGCAGAACACCATCAATGGTACAGCGCATGGGTTTTCCGTTCACCTCTCCTGCCACATTGCCGGACTTCACCTGTGCGCCGATGTCCAGCACCGTATGGAATATGCCGTCATCCGGAGCCCGCAGCACCCGCTCGCCGGCGTAACCGCCGATGAGGCCGGGGATATTGGTATTGGGCAGTGCGCTGCCCTGATAGATCACGCGGCCCAGCGTATGGCCCCGCATAGTCTCCACCACGGCGTGGCAGTCCTCCCCTGCCGTAAATCCGGGGCCGACGCCTACCACCACGGGAGCGTCCGCCATAGTCGTACCCAGATTGCGCTTTGCCAGTATGGCGTCTACCAGCGCGTCAGGTTTCAATTCCCGGCGGCAGGCACAGTCAGGGTCTGCCAGCACGGGGATATCTCCCTGCGCCATGATCCGCTCCGCTTCGGCGCAGTCCTTGGCATACACAGCACGGTTGCCCTCCACCTCTGCTGTTCCGTAGACGATCGCCTGCGAGAAGCAGACGGTGCGGCGGATAGCGGTCGGCCTCGCCAGATCGGTCATTACCACCTGAAGCCGGGCGCGGCAGAGCCGCAGCGCGATCCCGGTGGCAATATCCCCCGCTCCACGGATCAATACACGCATAGGGCGTTCTCTCCTTTTGTTTCTTTTTTATTGAGAATAGCATGTCCCGCAAAGATAGTCAATCGTAACCTTGACGATTGCCCTTTCCTCTGCTACAATATTCTCATGAAAGAATTACGATACAATCTATCTTGCCGGCTGTTTACCGATGTGAAATGCTTCGGCCCCGGCGTTGCCCAGCTGCTTCACCGTGTGGAGCGGCTTCATTCGCTGCGCGCCGCCGCGATGGAAATGGAGATGGCCTATTCCAAGGCTTGGACTGTCATAAAGAATTCGGAGAATGCGCTGGGCTTCAAGCTGCTGGCGTCCACCACCGGCGGCAAGCATGGCGGCGGAGCGGCGCTGACACCGGAGGGACAGGCCCTGCTGTCCGCTTATGACCAGTTCTGCGCCGAGCTGCGTGAGTATGGCAACAAGCTGTTCGCGGAAAAGTTTGGGGAGTTTCTAAACTGAGCATATAAAGCTATCATAATAAAACCAACTGTTCACCTGATGGATGAACAGTTGGTTTTGTTACTTATTTTGCTTTTATCCACTCCATGACCTGAAGCAGCGAGTCAAACACGCCGGCGGCTTTCTCCAGTGTCTCCGCGCTGGGCCTGGCTACATCCGGAACGCAGGCCACGGGAATGTGTGCCGAGACAGCGGCCTTTATGCCCGCCTCGCTGTCCTCCAGAACCAGCGATTCCTCCGGCGCGGCCCCGGTCTTACTGAGGGCCTTCAGAAAAATATCCGGCGCAGGCTTGCCGTTCTCTACCTCCGGCCCAAAGGTAAAATAATCAAAATAATCCGTGACGCCGTTCCCATCCAGAATCGTTCTGGCGCGAGACGCAATGCTGGAGCTGGCCAGCGAGATCACGCAGCCGCGCTCCTTCAGGTATGCCAGCAGCTCCCGCGCACCCGACTTCAGCGGAATGCCCTGCCGGATACAGGCGGCTTCCCGCTCCTCGTACTGGCGGATGCCCTCCTCCACACTGATGGGCAGCGCGTACTCCGCAATGAAGTCCGTCATATTCCGCAGAATCGTCCGTCCGCAGTACTTTTCGGCGTAGTGTGCCAGCGAAAACTCATGACCATAGGCACGCAGGATATCCCGATCCACATGGTAGGCCGTCATTTCACTGTCGATCAGCAGGCCGTCCAAATCAAAAATTACAGAACGCAGCATCATTACCTCTTCTTTTCGCATTTTTTGCAGCTGCTGCAGACACCGCGGCAGCAATCGGATGTTCCCTGCTTCCGATAGATCCGGATCGCGGCCGCCGCGGCCGCCGCCAGGCAAAGCACCACAAGGATCGTAGCCAGATTCATCAAGCCACCCCTGCCAACAACAACACCGTCCGCATCAGGCAGGCGCAGATCCAGGCGATACCGCACTGCATCGCCATCATACTCAGCGCCCACTTGCCACCAAGCTCACGGCGCACTGAAGCGATGGCTGCTACACAGGGTGTATACAGCAGGCAAAACACCAACAGCGGCGCAGCGGCTCCCACTGTCAGCAGCGAGGTGATGCCGTCCCCTACCAGCACCGTCAGGGTGGAGACAACGCTCTCCTTGGCGATAAAGCCGGTGATCAGCGCTGTGGAGATCCGCCAATCGCCAAAGCCAAGAGGCTTGAAGATGGGCGCGATACAGCTGGCCACCAGAGCCAGGATACTGTCCTGAGAATCCTGTACAATCCGCAGATGCAGGTCAAAGGTCTGCAGAAACCAGATGACGATGGTCGCCAGAAAGATCACCGTAAAGGCACGCTGTAAAAAGTCCTTGGCCTTATCCCACAGCAACTGCCCCACATTTTTCAGACCCGGCATCCGGTAATTGGGCAGTTCCATGACAAAGGGTACCGCCTCCCCACGGAACAACGTCCCCTTGAAGAGCAGCGCCACCAGAATACCGATGATGATTCCCAGAAAATAGAGCCCCACCATCACTAGCCCGCCCCGCCCAGGGAAAAAGGCGGCGGTAAAGAAACCGTAGATGGGCAGCTTGGCCGAGCAACTCATAAAAGGCGTCAGCAAAATGGTCATCTTCCTGTCACGCTCCGACGGCAGCGTGCGGCTGGCCATCACACCGGGCACCGTGCAGCCAAAGCCGATCAGCATAGGCACAATACTGCGGCCGGACAGACCGATCTTTCGCAGCAGCTTATCCATGACAAAGGCTACACGGGCCATGTAGCCGGTGTCCTCCAGCAACGACAGGAAAAAGAACAGCGTCACGATGATGGGCAGAAAGCTCAGTACACTGCCCACGCCGGTAAACACACCGTCCACCACCAGTGAGCGCACCGCGTCGTTTACCTCCCAGGAGATCAAAGCGGCGTTCACCAGCTCCGTCAGCCACACGATGCCGTTCTTCAGCAGACCTTGCAGCCATGCGCCGATCACGTTGAAGGTCAGGAAAAATACCAGCCCCATAATGCCGATAAAGGCTGGAATGGCGGTGTACTTTCCTGTCAAAAAGCGGTCAATCTTCTGGCTGCGAAGGTGCTCACGGCTCTCGTGGGGCTTCACCACTGTGGCGTCCACCAGCTCCTGAATGAAGGAAAATCGCATGTCCGCGATGGCCGCGGCCCGATCCAGCCCCCGTTCTGTCTCCATTTGAACGATGATATGTTCCAGCATTTCCCGCTCGTTCTGATCCAGCGCCAGTGCCTCCAGTACCCGATGGTCGCCCTCTACCAGCTTGGTGGCGGCGAAACGAACAGGGATCCCCGCCGTCTCAGCATGGTCGGCGATCAGGTGCATGATGGCGTGCAGGCACCGGTGTACCGCACCGCCGTTATCGTTCATGCCGCAGAAATCGGTGCGGCCCGGTTTCTCCTGATATTTGGCTACATGCACCGCATGACGTACCAGCTCGTCCACGCCCTCGTTCTTGGCGGCGGAGATGGGCACCACCGGGATGCCCAGCATGGTCTCCATCTCATTGATGCGGATGGAGCCGCCGTTGCCCCGCACCTCGTCCATCATGTTCAGTGCCAGCACCATGGGCACGTCCAACTCCAGAAGCTGCATGGTCAGATAGAGGTTCCGCTCGATGTTGGTTGCGTCCACGATATTAATGATACCGGTGGGCTTTTCGTTGATGATGAACTGCCGTGTGACGATCTCCTCGCTGGTATAGGGGGACATAGAGTAGATTCCCGGCAGGTCAGTGATCTCTGTGTTAGGATAATCCCGGATTGCGCCGCTCTTCCGATCCACCGTTACACCGGGGAAATTGCCCACATGCTGGTTTGCGCCGGTCAATTGGTTGAACAGCGTGGTTTTGCCGCAGTTCTGGTTGCCCGCCAGTGCAAAGGTCAGCGTGGTATTCTCCGGCAGAGGATGCTCCTCTGCCTTGATGTGGAACCGTCCCCCCTCGCCTAGGCCGGGATGCTCGCAGTCGGCACAGGTCTCTGCCTGTACCTCTGTTTGCTCCTTTGCCGATCTGATGGGGATCACGCCGATCTGCGCGGCATCGGCCAAACGCAGCGTCAACTCATAGCCGTGGATCTGCAGCTCCATGGGGTCGCCCATGGGGGCGAATTTCACCAGTGTTACATCCGCGCCGGGGATCAGCCCCATATCCAGAAAGTGCTGCCGCAGCGCCCCTTGTCCCCCTACATCCGTGATACGGCCAGACTGACCAATGTCCAATTCGTCCAGTGTCATACTCTTTTCTCGCTCTGTCATATATTTCTCTCTCCATTACAGTTATCCATTGTTCCTTAGAGTCTACCTCATTTCGTCATCACCGTCAAGATATCCGTTGAAAACACAAGAAAGAATACGGAGAACAACGTCCTCCGTATTCTCAGGCGAACGTGTCCTCCGGCTCCCGGCGGACACGATGGGTGTGCATATAGCGATAGTCCATTTTCAGGATATTGCGGACAAATGGCATCAGCAGCACGGAGTCGGAAGCGATCCAGGCGAAAGGATCCGCCACGCACAATGCGTAGAACGCCAGTGCCGGAGCCTCCGCGTTGACCGCCCCTCCGGCGAAAAGCGGCGGCAGCAGCAGACTGACCACAATGCGGGCCACCAACTCCGCCGCGCCTGCGCCAAGGACAAACTGGGATTTGCCGATCCCCTGCACGCAGTTGCGCACCGCAAATATGAATCCCAAAAATATGTACATGGAGAAGTCCACATAGAGGAAGGTGTTGCCGTAGCGGATCGTCTCCGCCGTTACCTTATCGTCGCTGAGGAATACGTGAAGATAAAAGCCGTTGCGGGTCAGCAGCAGTCCGATTCCGGCGGCAGCCGCCACCAAAACCGCCATCATGGCCAGCGATTGAAGCGTACCTTTTTTGATGCGTTCGTGCTCTCCGGCGCCCAGATTCTGGGCGGTAAAGCTGGTCATGGCTGCGCCGAGACCGTTCATGGGTGTGGTGACAAGATTGGATAGCTTGTTGGCCGCGCCGAAGCCATTCTGCGCTGCGCTGGAGACCATTACGCCATCCAGCATGTCAAACCGCACCACCACGCTCTGCATTACGATGATGCCCACAGCCAAGACGGAAAACTGCAAGCCAAGCGGGATGCCCTGCGTCACATGGCGGCGGATATCCCACCAGGTGATGCGCCAATCCTCCTGGTGCAGCCGAATGTCGGGATAGCGGAAAAATGCGTAGCAGAAGCAGCCGATGGTGCTGATCAGCTGAGCGGACACCGTGGCGATCGCCGCACCCGCCACGCCCCAGCGGAAGGACAGGATAAACAGCAGGTCAAGCCCTACGTTCAGGATCGTGGAGAACAGCAGGAACAGCAGCGGCGTGACGGAATCGCCCAGACTACGCAGAAAAGAGCAGATGAAGTTATAGAACAGCTGCGCACCGATACCGGCAAAGATCACGGCGCAGTAGGTATACGCCGCCCGGTACACCTGTTGGTTGTCCGGCGTGATGTTGAGCCACGCCAGCATCGGGTTCAATAGCAGCAGGGCGATGGCCGTCAGCAGCACCGTCAGGGCGGCAGAGAGAATGATCTGTGTAGCAAACGAACGGCGAACGCCCCGTTGGTCATGGCACCCTACGCTGCACGAGGTGATCACACAGAATCCCGCGCTGACGCCAAAGGCAAATTGCAGGAAAATGAACACCAGCGACGTGGTATCGTTGACGCCTGCCACCTCCTGTGCCGTCAGGGTCTGGCCCACGATGGCCGCATCGCTGATGGAATACACCTGCTGCAGCAGGTACGACAGAATGATAGGCAGCGAGAACACAAGGATCGTTTTCCAGCAGGTTCCCTGCGTCAGATCCACCGGTTGAAAAAGTGCCGAAACGCCGCGCTTTTCCTGTTTTTGTTCCATTGTTCTCCCTCCTTTGCGGTATTTATGATTTTGCGGAGAGATTATAATATCGCCGTCCGGCAAAGTCAATGGCGACGTATGTTGAAAAATCACAATTTATTCATTCTGTTTTTGGCTATTTTGCCAGTTCTGCGTACAGGAATCGAGAGCCGCAGCAGAAGCTGCGGCTCTCGGTAAAATTCTTATTCCTGAATGACCATGCACGCTGACACGCCGTAATACCGCAGGCAGGCGATCACCTGTTGGTCAATCCGTTCGCCGCACACCACCAGCGGGATGGCCGGCGGACAGCTGATGGCCGCCGCTGCGGAGATCCTGCCGCAGCAGTCCTCCAGAGGAAGCCGCTCGCTGACCGCGAAAAGGGCCTGACGCGGCGTCATCACCCGCACCGGGTGCGGCACAGGCGGCGGAGTCAATATGATCGGCGTTCTTTGGGGGATGCTGCACAAGGTTTGCTCCAGTCGAACCAGATCGTCGTCACTGTTCCATGGCGACAGCATCAGCACCACATGGTCGGGATCGTAAAACTCCGGAAACGCGCCGTTTTCCTCCAGCGTGGCGGCGATCTCCGTCCCCGTATAGCCGAAGGACTTGGGGCAGACCGTCACCTTCAGCGGCTCCTCCCCTGTCAGCATATAGCCGCGGTCGGAAAGCCGCCGCTTCAAGGCCGCCGCCTTCGGCAGAAGGTCGGCCAGATCATCACGAAAGCGCGCCATTCGGTCGTTGGCGGCATCCAGCGATTGCAGGATCAGATAGGATGGACTGCTGGAGCCAAACAGTGACATGGACGCTTTCGCCTGCTGCGCCAGCCATTCCGGCGCGGCGTGGGAAATATGCAGATACGCCCCACCGGTCAGAACGCCCAGCGTCTTATGGGCGGAATCGCAGCAGATATCCGCGCCCAGCTCCATCGGGTGACAGGACTGCGGCAAAAACCGCAGATACGCGCCGTGGGCGTTATCCACCAGCAGCAGAGCGCCCGCCTGATGGCAGATCTCCGCGATCCCCCGGATATCCAGCATGTGGCCCAGATAATCCGGGCTGGTCACATAGACCGCCGTCACCCTTTGCGGGCAGCTGTGCAGCGCCTGCCGTATTCCCTCTGGTGATAGGTGGCAGCTGACATAGGAGGTATCCGTCTCCGGATAGCACCACTGAATATCAATATCCAGCAGCGCGGCGGCGTTGATAAACGCCTTGTGGGTGTTGCGCGCCGCCAGAATACAGGGTCTCTCCCCTTTTGCTGCGGCGTACAGTGCCGAAAAGTGCAGCATCGCCTGAATGCACAGGGTGGAGCCGCCTGTAGCGTACACCGTATGAGCGCCGAACAGCGCTCCGGCCTGCGCCTCGCTTTCGGCAATGATACCGTCAGCGGTGAACAGCTCGTCCGCGCCGTCGATCTCGGTAATGTCCAGCGCCTCGAACCCCAGTATCGCGCTGCCCTTATGGCCCGGCATGTGAAACCGGGCCGGGCGGCGCTCGTTATAGCGGCGGACAAAATCGCAGATGGGCGAACTCATTGCGCCGCTCCCAGCTCACGGGCCACAGCCACCATGATGGCGCACTCCATGCGCTTGCGGAACAGGTCGCAGCCCTGCTTATATACGCCCCGGACAGAGCCGGTGGCGTGGTAGGCGTTGGCGGCGCAGCCGCCGGAGCAATACAGACGCGCCCAGCAATCACGGCACTCCTCGTGGGCATAAACGTTGCAGGAGGCAAATTCATCCTGCACAGCGTGATTGTCCACACCGTGCCAGATATCGCCTAAGCGGAATTTTTCGTCGCCCACGAACTGGTGACAGGGGTACAGGTCGCCCCAGGGGGTAACGGCCATATACTCCGTACCGGAGCCGCAGCCGGAAATACGCTTATAAATACAGGGGCCGCCTTTCAGGTCGATCATATAATGATAGAAGGTAAAGGGCTTGCCCTCCTTATCCCGCTGCAGCATCAGCTCCGCCAGCTTCTCGTACTGCTCCATGACGATGGCCTTGTCGGATTCGGTCAGCGCGGAGGGATCGTTGGCGGCGGCCACCACCGGCTCCATGCTCAGCTCGGAGAAGCCCAAGTCCAGCATGGTCTTGATATCCTCCAGAAAATCCGGATTGGCGTGGGTAAAGGTGCCCCGCATGTAGTAGTTCTTTCCGCCCCGTGCTTCTACCAGCTTCTGGAACTTGGGAACGATCTTCTCCCAGCTGCCATTGCCTGCGTAGTCCACCCGGTAGCGGTCATGGACTTCCTTGCGGCCGTCAAGGCTCAGCACCACGTTGCTCATCTCACGGTTGGCAAAATCGATCACGTCATCGTCGATCAGCACGCCGTTTGTGGTCAGTGTAAAGCGGAAATGCTTGTTATGCGTTTTCTCGATCTCACGGGCATACGCCACCAGCTGCTTCACCACATCGAAGTTCATCAGCGGCTCGCCGCCGAAGAAATCCACCTCCAGATTGTGCCGGGAGCCGGAATTTTCGATCAGGAAGTCCAGCGCCCGCTTGCCCACCTCATAGCTCATCAGCGCCCGGTCGCCGTGGTACTTGCCCTGACTGGCAAAGCAGTAGGAGCAATTGAGGTTGCAGGTGTGGGCAATGTGCAGGCACAGTGCCTTGACCACGCCTGCCGTTTTGGCTTTCAAATCACCGGCCATAGGCTGGAAGGTATCTTCGGTAAACAGCTTGCTCGCCGCCTTCAGCTGGGTGATCTGGTCATAGCATTCGCCTACCTCCTCCGGCGTCACGCCCTCGGTGGAACGGTACTTTTCTGTCAGCTCACGGATGATCATATCGCGGCTTTCGGTCTCGAACATGGCGATGATATCATAGGCCAGCTCGTCCACCGCATGGACAGAGCCGGAGCAGATATCCAGCACGATGTTGTAGCCGTCCAGTTTGTATTGATGGATCATATATTGAAATTCCCTTCAGATGGTTTGGTCACGCTAAAAATGCCGCCCGAAAGGGGCGGCATCATAGTCTCAAGTACCCGTTTACTTGGTTTCCTTGTTTTCGCAGGCCTGATTGGCAATACCGCAGCTGGTCTTGCAGGCAGACTGGCAGGAAGTCTGGCACTCGCCGCAGCCGCCCTTCTTGGCGCTCTCGCAAAGGTCACGAGTCTCGATGGTATTGATGTGCTTCATGATGAATGTCCTCCCATGTGATTATCTCATAAAAATATATCACACCGTCGTGCACTTGTCAATCATCGACACGCAATTTTGCGGCAAAACCACTTTTGAAAAAGCAGAGGCCGCCACCTCACGATGCTCTGCGGGACTGCGCTTACGTTTGTCTATGCTCTGGGATGCGCCTTCTGATATACGGCCTTCAGCTGCTTCTGGATCACATGAGTGTATATCTGGGTGGAGGAGATGTCTGCGTGTCCCAGCATCTCCTGAATGGAGCGCAGGTCAGCGCCATTTTCCAGCAAATGTACCGCGAAGCTGTGCCGCAGCGTATGGGGCGTCACGTCCTTGCTGATCTCCGCTTTCGCCTGATAGTGCTTGATGATCTTCCAGAACCCCTGACGGGTCATGCGAGCACCGTTCATGTTGACGAACAGGGCCCGCTGCGTCTCGTCGGAGACAATACGGGGACGAATCGATGTCATATACTCCCGCAGCGCCTTCACGGCGGTGGGGTACAGGGGGATGATCCGCTCCTTACTGTGGCCGGTACAGTGAATGAAGCCCACTGGCAGGTTTACGTCCTCCACGTTCAGGTCGATCAGCTCCGACACACGGATACCGGTGGCGTACAGTAGCTCCAGCATAGCGTGATCCCGGAAGCCCTTCTCATCCTCACATTTCGGCTGCTCCAGAAACAGCTCCACCTCGCGGTTGGTCAGGATCTCCGGGCATTTGCGCTCCACCTTCGCCGTGGTAACGGCCTTGGCGGGGTTCGCCTTGACACGTCCTGCCTGCATCATGTAATTGTAAAAGGAGCGGATAGACGCCGCGGAGCGGGTAATGGTAGCGGGTGATTTTCCCTGATCACCCATATGGTGCAGGTACTCGCTGACGGTATCACGGTTCACCTTTTTCAGATCGGTGATCCCCGTATCCAGCAGCCACGCCTGAAACTGGTTCAGGTCTCTGGCATAGGAGTTCAGCGTATTCTTCTGTACATGCTTTTCTTCCGTCAGATAGCGGCAGTAATCCGCAATATGATCCGCCATATACGCATCCCTCCTTTTCGTTAAGATAACCGGCTCAAGGCCAGTGTGAACAGGCGCGGCACCACTGTCATTTCCAGCACCGCACCCAAGATCAGTACAATAAAGCAGCCTATCAGCCGCCAGCGCTGCGCCGCCGTTCCGGCGGCAGACTCGCCTCTCAGGCGGCAAAGCGTCTTATCGAAAGCCCACTGCGCCACCAGCAGCGTACAGGGCAGCACCACCACGCTCCGCAGTCCAAAGGCCGCCAGCGACAGAAGTACCCCCTCCTGCCCCAGACTTCCGGCAAAGCACGCCACAGCAAAGGACAGGGTGAAGCCTTGCCACGCGCAGACCAGCGGAATCGCCACCGCGCCGAAGGAACAGGAGGCCAGCAGGAAAATGATGGTGGGCTCCCGCAGATAGGCCGCCGCCACACGCAGCAGCGATGCCTGTGCCGCACCGTTTTCCGCCACCATCCCAGCGTAGCCGCGGAGATAATCCGCCAGCTCACCGCCGGTCACAGCGTGCTGCGCTACCTGTCCGGCTACGATCCCGACCGCAAAAAATGCACACAGCGTCAGCAAGCGCGGGATCCGCGCCGACGACGCCGGTGCTTTATGAAATACCTTACGCAGCTTCATGGAGACCACTCACCTCAACCTATTCCTATGAGACAAGCCAGCCTTATAGAAGCATTTCTTCTATCTACTATATGGCAAATTCATCGGAATCGCAAGGTCTTTCTGCGAATTCCGTCAATTTTGTCAGTTGTTCCAAAATGTTATGTCAACAACATTATGTCTACCATTTTGCCTGATCAGGTTGTTTCCGTAAAAAAGGCGAGATGTGGTAAAAAGTACTGAATCGCCCTACCAGATGTTGAAGCGCGGCACAAACGTTTGATTCTCTGCACTTTACAGAGGGTAATCAAAAATGTTTCGTCACGTAAAACTTTTCGTGATTTTCACGATTCGGCATATTATGTTACCGCCCGCCTGCGCCGCTTTACCGCCGCAGGCGCTTGCCGTTTGGCCTGCTTTTTCCGCTTTTTTCCACGGCACAGCACACACGCGAGAAAACCGCCGCCAAACACCGCGCCGGTGATCCACAGGCCGTGACTTTGAAAATCCACCGGCTGCGAAGAGGCCAGCGCCACGCACCACAGCAGCGCGTACAGCAGCGCCGCCGTTATCAGAGAGAGTACCGCCTCTCCCCCGCCCTTTCTGGCCATGCAGCCGCCTAGAAACGCCGCTAATCCGCAGCTGCCATAGACCCACCACACTGTCATGCCGGACGGCAGCGCCCCCTTCACAACGAGCAGCGCACCAAGCATGACGCAAAGCAGCAGCGCCGCTACCGCTGATGCCAGTCCCAGCCATGTGCGCTTTCCGAACAATCCCACAAATGACATGCTCCCGTACCTCCTTCAAGCTTTCTCTTGAAACTGTATGCGGCAGGGCGGTGCAATATGGCTCTTTGGCTCGGCGCGCAAAAAAGACGCTCTTTAGGAGAGCGTCTTTTTTGCGTGGCATGATGCCAATTATTCCTCAGTCTTTTCCTCGGCAACAGTCTCCTCGACGGATTCTTCGGCCTTGGGTGCTTCCACCTCGGCGGGAGCCTCTTCCTTCTTGGCCTTCTTGCCGCCGCGCTGCATGGCGGCAGCCTGCTCGTCCAGCGTACCGACCTGACCGATAGCGGACTTCAGGAACTCGATACGGACGCGATCCTCGCTGGTCTCGATGACCACGGTGCGGTCGGTAATGGAAACAACACGGCCATACACGCCGCCAATGGTGGTCAGCCAGTCACCCTTCTTCAGAGAGCTGCGCATTTCCTCGGCCTGCTTTTTCCGCTTGTTCTCGGGACGGATCAGCAGGAAATAGAAGATCGCCAGCATGACAACGATCATCAGGATGGAGGACATACCACCGCCAGCTGTGGTGGAGGTACCGGATTCGGCATAGGCCGTTGTAATCAGATCAAACATAGGGGATACTCCTTTTCACAGATATCTTAACTATTATACAAAATACTTGTCCTTTTGGCAAGAGGTTTGGAAACAATTCCCGTAGTTTTTTACACTTTTTCTGCCAGCTTGCGGCTGTACTCGGCGCGGAAAGCGTCAAATTCATCCGCGTCCAGCGCTTGGCGGATGCGCTCTGTCAATTTGTTGTAGAAATACAGGTTGTGCATCACGGCCAGCCGCATGCCCAGCATCTCCTGTGCCGTAAACAGGTGGCGGAGATAGGCGCGGCTGAACTTCCGGCACACAGGACAATCGCACTGGGGATCGATAGGGCCGTCGTCCAGCTTGTACTGGGCGTTTTTGATGTTCATGGTACCTTGCCACGTGAACAGCTTACCGTGCCGGGCGTTGCGGGCCGGCATCACACAGTCGAAGAAGTCTACACCACGGGCCACACCCTCGATAATATTACTGGGAGTGCCCACGCCCATGAGATAGCGGGGCTTGTCTGCCGGCATATAAGGCTCCACCGCGTCGATGATCTCGTACATCACCTCAGTAGGCTCGCCTACCGCCAGACCGCCGATGGCGAAGCCGTCGCAGTCGATCTTGGCGATCTGCTGCATATGCCAGATGCGCAGGTCGGCGTAGGTAGCGCCCTGATTGATGCCGAACAGCATCTGTTGGGGGTTCACCGTATCCGGCAGGCTATTGAGCCGGTCATGCTCCGCCTTACACCGCTCCAGCCACCGCAGTGTCCGCTCGCAGGAGGCTTTCGCATAGTCATATGGGGCAGGATTCTCCACGCACTCGTCAAAGGCCATGGCAATGTCGCTGCCCAGATTGGACTGGATGCGCATGCTCTCCTCCGGCCCCATAAAGATGCGGTGTCCATCCAAATGAGAGGCGAAGGTCACGCCCTCCTCCTTGATTTTTCGCAGGCTGGCAAGGGAAAACACTTGAAAGCCGCCGCTGTCCGTTAGGATAGGGCCGTCCCACCTCATGAACTTATGCAGGCCGCCCAGCGCCTTGACGGTCTCGTCACCGGGCCGCAGATGCAGGTGATACGTGTTGCTCAGCTCTATCTGACAGCCCAGTTGATCCCGCAGGTCAAAGGCGTCGATGCCACCCTTGATGGCGGCCTGAGTGCCCACATTCATGAACACAGGCGTCTGTACCATGCCGCCGTGCGCGCACTGGAACTGTCCCCGCCGTGCGCGGCCCTGTTTTTTGATGACTTTGAACATTCTATTCTCCTAATATAATATTAAACCATGAAATAGCCCAGACAAAGGGCGAATAGCACCGAAAATGCGGCTAGTCCGCCCAGAATCGCGGCGGCGGTAAGTCGTCCTTCTGTTCGCCGGGGCGCGAAGAGCAGCATGCCAGCAGCAACGAGGGCGATGCCGCCCACCGCCAGTGAGAGGATCAGATAAAGCTTCATACGCATCAACGGATAAACATCGCATCTCCAAAGGAAAAGAACCGGTATCTTTCCCGTACAGCCTCCTCATAGGCTGCCAGAATGTGCTCCCTCCCTGCCAGCGCCGACACCAGCATGATGAGCGTGGATTCCGGCAGATGGAAGTTGGTGATCAGGGCGTCCGTCACCTTGAAGCGGTAGCCGGGATAGATGAAGATATTCGTCCATCCGGCGCTGGCCTGCATGGTGCCATCCTCCCCTACCCAGGATTCCACCGTGCGGCAGGAGGTGGTGCCCACGCAGATGACGCGCCCGCCATTGGCACGGGTACGGTTGATGAGGTCGGCTGTCTCCTGGGGGATGACGCAGTACTCGCTGTGCATCTCATGCTCGGTGATTTCGTCCTCCTTCACCGGACGGAAGGTGCCAAGGCCCACGTGCAGCGTCACATAGCCAATGCCAACGCCCATGGCCTGCACCTTTTCCAGCAGCTCCTTCGTAAAATGCAGGCCCGCCGTGGGTGCGGCGGCGCTGCCCACCACCTTGGAATACACCGTCTGGTAGCGCTCGCGATCCTGCAATTCCTCCTTGATATAAGGCGGCAGGGGCATTTTGCCCAGCCGATCCAGCACCTCAAGGAAGATGCCCTCATAGTCGAACCGCACCAGCCGGTTGCCGCCGGGCAGTTCCTCCGTAACCTCGGCAGTCAGTTGGCCGTCGCCAAAGGAGAGCTTCGCGCCTTTGCGCATTTTCTTGCCGGGCCGCACCAGACATTCCCACGTCTTGTCGCCCCGGTCGATCAGCAGCAGCACCTCGCACGCGCCGCCGCCCGGCAGACGCTGGCCCAGCAGCCGTGCCGGAAGCACGCGGGAATCATTGAGGATCAGGCAGTCTCCGGGATGCAGATACTCCGGCAGATCAAAAAAGTGCCGGTGTTCCCACGCACCGGTCTCCTTGTCCAGCACCAGAAGCCGCGAGGCGTCACGCCGCTCGATGGGGGTTTGGGCGATCAGCTCCTGCGGCAGATCAAAATAGAAGTCATGTGTTTTCATATCTCTACTCGTTTCTCTATGAAATAAGGCGTTTTGCAATTTTATATCATACCATACTCCGTCCTTTTCTTCAACCATTTTCTCATGAGGGCAGCACATAGGGCGCGGCCTGAACCGCGCCCTATGCAGATGGCATTTATTTTCCCTGTTCCCATTCCTTCAGGGGCTTCAGTTCCTCATACAGCCGCACATAGCTGCGGTGACGGCTCTCCGGTATCCGACCGTCTTTCACCGCCTGCAAAACGGCGCAGCCCTTTTCCTTCACATGCTGGCAGCCGGTAAACCGACAGTCATCCAGATAGGGCAGGAACTCCGGAAATGTCTCCGGCAGATGCTGCTTCAGCTCCCACTCCAACGACTGGGCGTCAAAGGAGGAAAAGCCCGGCGTGTCGATCACATAGGTATCCTCGTCCAACGGAAACAGCTCCACATGCCGCGTCGTATGACGGCCACGGCCCAGCGCCTTGCTGACCTCGCCTACCGGCAGGTCAAAATGGGGTGCAAGCGCGTTCAGCAGGCTGGATTTTCCCACGCCGGAGTTGCCAGTCAGCACACTCAGCTTGCCGCGAAGCGCCTGATGCAGCGCAGCGATCCCCTCGCCGGTAACGGCGCTGGCGCGCAGCACCGGGATGGCGGAGGCACTGTAGATCTCGTACAGGTCGTCCGCCGGGTCAAGGTCGCACTTGTTCAGCACCACCAGCACCTGACAGCCTTTCAGCACGGCGATGGCGCTGATGCGGTCGATCAGGTAGGGATCCGTCACCGGAATGGCAGCCGAGGCAATGACCACCAGCTGATCCACGTTGGCGGCGGCGGGCCGCTGGAACTGACTGCGGCGCGGCTCGATGCGCTGCACCAGACCTTCTCCGCCGCCAAGCTCCTGCACCTCTACCCAGTCGCCTACGAGGGGGCTCATCCCCTCCTTGCGGAACTTACCACGGGCACGGCACTGCAATACCTCCGTCCCGGTGTTCACATAATAGAAGCCGCTCAGGGCTTTTTCAATCCTGCCCCGGCTCAAAAGCTGATCACCTGCGAGTCCGTCGCAACGCCGTTGATACGGGCGTATACCGTCACCGCCGTTCCCGGTTTTCCCTCGAAATCATAGGACACCACTGCGTCATCGCCACTGAAGAACAGGGTATCCACCACCGTATCATCCATGATGAACTCCACGCGGATCGTATCCTCGCCGTGCAGCTCATCCGGAACGATAAACTGCACACGGATCGACTTGGTCTGATCGCTGGTGGAGCCGTACACTGTGAAGATGATCTCCGTGCCGCCCTGCACCGTGGTGGAGGGCGCAATGCTCTGCTCAATCACGTCTCCCTCTCTGGCGGTGGGATCATAGTAGCGGTATTCCGGCGCGCCAACCTTTAATCCCAGTTCCTCGGCCTGGGCCTTCGCCTGGGTGTAGGTCATGCCGGCAAAGGAGATCACGGTAATGCTCTCCGGCCCCTTGCTGACGGTCAGCACAACGCTGTCGTTCTTTTTCAGGACAGTACCGCGGGCCGGGCTCGTCTCCATGATCTGACCGGCAGGGAACTCGTCGGAAAACGCTTCCTCACGTGTCACACGCAGGTTCAGGTCGTACTGCTGCAGTTTGACCTTCGCGTTCTGGTACACATTGCCCAGCAGGTCAGGCATGGTAATCTCCTCACGCTCTGCGCAGACATAGACCTGAATGACAAAGTTACTGCGGCGCTCCACGCCGTCGGCAGGATCCTGCTGCACGATCTGGCCGGGCTGGAAATGGTCGTCATTAAGGGTTCCCACAACCTCGATGGTAAAGATACCCTTAACATCCTCTCGCTCGTTGGCCTCCTCGACTGTGGAGCCCAACAGGTTGGGAACCTTATAGGCCTTCTCCTTTCCTCCGCCGCCGAAGCCAGTGAAGATCAGCACGAAGATCAGCACGATCACCGCGACGCCGCCGGCTAAAAGCGCGACAGTCTTTTTATTGCCCCGGACATAGTCCATGAGGGAAATGCCGTCGTCATCGTCGTCATATTCCTCGTCGGCCTGCCGTTTTCTGACTGCGTCGCCCACCTTCTGCACCGGGATCGGGCTGGTAGGCTGACTGTCCACATCCGTCGCCAGCTCGGTACGGATATAGTCCATATCCACCGTGGGATCCTTGCGGAACTTCTCCAGATCCACCAGCATGGCGTCGGCGCTCTGATAGCGCTTGGTAAGGTCGGCGTTCATGGCCTTCATGCAGATCAGCTCCAGCGCCTCCGGGATCTCGGGATTGATCTCACGAGGGCTGAGGGGAACGCTGCTCAAGTGCTGGATGGCCACGGACACAGCGCTGTTGCCCTCGAAGGGCAGACGGCCCGTCAGCATTTCATACAGCACCACGCCGGCGCTGTAGATATCACTGCGGGCGTCCAGTCGGTCGCCCTTGGCCTGTTCGGGAGAAATATAGTGGACGCTGCCCAGCGCTTCCTGCGCCAGCGTCTGATGGGCGTCTGCCAGACAGGCGATGCCGAAGTCAGCCACCTTGACGCTGCCGTCCCGCAGTACCATGATGTTCTGGGGCTTGATATCCCGGTGGATGATCCCCCGGCTGTGGGCGTGGCTGAGACCACGCATGATCTGAGTGATGAAATGCAACGCTTCCCGCCAGTCCATATGGCCCCGGCGCTCCATATACTGCTTCAGTGTAATGCCGTCAATCAGCTCCATGACAATATAATCCGTCCCCTGAGAGCTGGAGACGTCGTAAATGGAGACGATATTGGCGTGGCTCAGCTGAGCGACCGCCAGCGATTCATCCCGGAAGCGGCGGCGGAACTCCGCGTTCTCCGCCAGCTCGCTTTTCAGTATTTTGATGGCCACAAGCCGGTTAAGGCGATGACACTTGGCCTTATAGACATTGGCCATACCGCCGGAGCCGATCAGTTCCAGCAGCTCGTAGCGGTTATCCAACATTTTTCCAATGTACTGATCCATTTGCGGTCATCTCCTTTCATAGATTTTGCAGCAGGACAACGGTCACGTTATCCGGTGCGCCCTGCTCTTTGGACTTGGCCAGCAGCCGATCCAGACAGCCGTCAAGATCCTGCTCGTGCATGACCTCGAACAGCATTTCCTGATCCGTCACCGTATTGACAAGACCGTCGCTGCACAGCAGCAGGAAATCCCCCTGCTGCCAGGGAACACGGAAGCTATCCGCCTCCACCTGAGCGTCAGGCCCCAATGCGCGGGTGATCAGGTTGCGGCTGGGGTGACGGCGGGCCTGCGCCGGTGTGATGTCGCCCCGCTCCACCATATTCTCCACCACGGAGTGATCCCGCGTGACCTGACGGATGCCGTCCTCGTTGATCAGATAGCTGCGGCTGTCGCCTACGTTGAACACCTCCGCCTCTGCGTCACGGCAGACGGCGCACACCAGCGTCGTTCCCATGCGGGACAGCGATTCATCCTCCGCCGCGCGGGTACGGATGTCAAGATTGGCCTGCGCGATGGCCTGCAGGACGACGGCCTTGATCTGCTGCCAGTCCATACCGGGCTTCAACGCCGCTTCCAGCTCCTGCAAAAGCGTCTCGACAGCGATACTGCTGGCGGTATGGCCGCCATTGGTGCCGCCCATACCGTCGCACACGACCGCGACGGTGCAGTCCGCCACCACGGCGGTGGCGTAGGAATCCTGATTCTCGCACCGCACCAGACCCGTATCGGTGATGCCCCAGATCCTCATGCTCTCTTTTCCTCCTCCATAGCCTTGCGGCGCAGCTGGCCGCAGGACGCGTCAATATCGCCACCCAGACTGCGCCGCACCGTGGCGGTAATGCCATGGGACTCCAGCCGCTTCTGGAAAGCGGCTGTGCGGCGGCTGGGCTTGAAGGGACTCTCCGTCACCTCGTTCAGCGGGATCAGATTTACATGTCCCGGCATGCCCTTGATGCGCTGGGCGATCAGGTCGGCCTGCCAGTCGTGATCGTTCACGCCGTCGATCATGGCGTACTCAAAGCTGATGCGGCGGCCTGTCTTTTGAAAATACCGGTGGCAGGCGGCAAACAGCTGCTCCACGTCATAGGCGCGGTTCACCGGCATGATTTGGGAGCGCGTCTCGCTGTCCGGCGCGTGGAGGGACACCGACAGCGTCAGCTGCAAATTCAGCTCCGCCAGCGCGTCGATCTGGGGCACGATGCCACAGGTGGACAGACTGATATGCCGCATGCCGATGTTCAGCCCGTTGGGGCTGTTGACCAGCGCTAAGAACTTCAGCACGTTATCCTTGTTGTCCAGCGGCTCTCCGATCCCCATCAGCACAATGTTGGAGATGGCAAGGCCGCTGTCCAGCTGGGTAAACAGCACCTGATCCAATATCTCAGAAGGCGTCAGATCACGCACCTTTCCGGCGATGGTGCTGGCGCAGAAGGCGCAGCCCATCCGGCAGCCCACCTGAGAGGAGATGCACACGGTATTGCCGTGGTGATAGCGCATCAGCACCGTTTCAATGCAGTTGCCGTCCCGCAGCCGCCACAGGTATTTCACCGTGCCGTCATGCTTTGACACCTGCTTGCGCTCCACAGTGGGAACGGTGATGTAGCAGCGCTCCGCCAGTTTTTGCCGCAGAGGCTTGCTGAGGTCGCTCATTTCCTCGAAGGAGGTCACACCCCGGTGGAGCCAGGTAAATACCTGCTTGCCCCGGAAGGATGGCTCGCCCATCTCCCGCAGCAGCTGTGTGATCTCCTGAAGATCCAGAGATTTGATATCTGTCATAGGCAGTTCCTTACTCTTGCTTTTCCAGACGGCAGATATAGAAGCCGTCCGTGCCCCACCGTTGGGGCCACAGGGTCAAATGTCCGTCGCAGCCGCCGATAGGAGCAGGCAGCACAAAGGGTGACAGGTGGAATTCGGGATGCTCCTTCAAGAACCACGTGACCACCTCTTGATTCTCCTCCGGCAGCACCGTGCAGGTGGAATAAATCAGCGTGCCGCCGGGACGGACGTAGCTGGCGGCATTCTCCAGAATGGCCCGCTGCTCACGGGGCAGCTTGGCCAACTCCTTGGGGTTTTTGTAGCGGATATCCGGTTTCTTGCGAATGATGCCAAGGCCGGAGCAGGGCACATCGGCCACCACCAGATCCGCCTGTCCGATCCACGCCTCGTGGCGCTCCCGGCCGTCGGCCAGCGCCGTGCGAATGGAGCGCAGGCCCAGACGAGCCGCGCCGTTTTCGATCAGCTTCAGCTTATGGGGGTGCACGTCGCAGGAGAGAATGTCCCCCATGTCCCCCATGTCGATGGCCAGCGCAAAAGACTTTCCGCCCGGCGCGGCGCAGACGTCCAGTACCCGGTCGGTTTCCTGCGGCGCTGCCACCGTGGCGACCAGCCGGGCCGCCGCGTCCTGTACGGTAAACAGGCCCTGCCGGAAAGCGTTCAGGCTTTCCAGATCACCGGTGCCGCTGACCTCAAAGCAGCCAGCCATCCACGGATGGGGCATGACCGTCGCACCGGTGGCCCGCAGCTCCTTTTCCAGCGCTTCCGGTGTGGTTTTCATGGTGTTGGTCTGGATGGTGGTGGGAACGATGGCGTTGTTGCAGCGGAGATATTCCTCTGCCTCCTCCGCGCCCAGAATGTCGATGAGCCGCGTCACCAGCCACTTGGGATGGCTGTACCGCAGCGACAGGTAATCCGCCGTGCTGCCGCGGGGCAGCTCCGGCATATCCAGCCAGTTGGTAACAAATTTCCGCAGCACCGCATTGACCATGCCTGCCGCCTTGGGGCGGCCATGACGCTTGGTCATCTCCACTGCCTCGTTAACGGCGGCGCGGTGGGGAATTTTATCCATAAACAGTATCTGATAGGCGCCGATCCGCAGAATATTCCGGATCAGCGGCTCCAGCCGCTCCGCCTTCTGGGTACACCACAGGCTGATGTAGTAGTCCAGATACATGCGGTTCTGGATAACGCCATAGGCGATACGGCTGGCCAGCGCCGCGTCCCGGCTGTCCAGCCCGTTTTTGGCGATGGTGCGTTTCAGGCTGCCGTCCGACCAGGCGTTGGCGGCGGAAACGCTCAGCAGCACCTCCAGCGCGGTGTCGCGGGCGTTGCTCTTTCGTTTTTCGTTCATAGGCAGACCGGGATCGGATGGCCTGCCAGATAGGCGGCGGCGGACATGCGCTTGCCGCCCTGTGCTTGCAGCTCCAAAATCCGCAGCAGCTTACCGTCGCCGCAGGCAACAGCAATGCCTTTCTTGTTGGCTTCCACGACTGCGCCGGGAGCGGCGGCGGTCTCCTCGCCCACTGCGGTACGGTAGACCTTCACGCTAGCGCCGTTCAGCTCCATCGTCGCGCAGGGCCAGGGAATCAACCCACGCACCTGATTGTGCAGCTGCTGGGCGGGCTTCGTAAAGTCCATGGGGCTCATGCTCTTATCCAGCATAGGGGCATAGGTGTGCTTGTCGTGCTCCTGCGGTGTACGGGTGGCCGTACCGGCCGTCAGGTCGTGCACCGTCTGCACCAGCGCGTCAGCACCCAGCAGAGCCAGACGAGCCGTCAGGGTCTGGGCATCCTCGTCTGGATCAATGGGAGTCTCTGCAACGCGGATGATATCGCCCGCGTCCAGCTCGGCGGCCATATACATGATGGTCACGCCCGTGACCTTTTCGCCGTTGAGAACCGCCCAGTTGATCGGGGCCGAGCCGCGGTATTTGGGCAGGATGGAGGAATGCACATTGATAGAGCCGTAGGGCGGCATGTTCAGAATATCCTCCGGCAGAATGCGGCCATAGGCAGCCACCACGATCAGCTCCGGGTGCAGTTCCTGCACCAGTGCCAACGCCGTGCCGTCCCGCAGCTTCAGCGGCTGATACACCGGCAGATTCTGTGACAAGGCATATTCCTTCACAGGTGAGAATGCCAGCTTGTGGCCGCGGTTTTTCGGCTTATCCGGCTGGGTAAAGACGCCGCAGATCTCGTGACCGGCCTCCACCAGTGCTTTTAGGGAGGCCACCGCAAATTCCGGCGTGCCCATAAATAAGATCCGCATTACTCTTCTTCCTCTACTTCCGCATCTTCGATCTCGTACTGGTCGGCGTGGTCAGCCAGCCACTGCTGCAGCTCCTCGCCCTCCATCAGGTGGTCGGTGTGCTCCACAAACAGGTGGCCGTCTAGATGCTCGATCTCGTGGCAGAAGCAGCGGGCGGTGATGCCCTCGTCCTCCACCTCGAACCACTGGCCGTCACGATCCTGCGCCTTGACCCGCACCACATAGGGGCGCGTCACTTCGCCGTATTTGCCGGGAACGCTGAGGCAGCCTTCCAGCGCCGTCTCCTCGCCCTCGGTGTAGACGATCTCCGGATTGATCAGTTCAATGATCTCGTCATCCTCGTTCAGTACGATGCAGACCCGGCGCAGAATGCCCACCTGCGGAGCGGCCAGACCCACGCCGCCGGCTTCCTCCAGCGTCTCCGCCATGTCGTCCAGCAGCGTGTGGAGCCGGTCGTTGAACTCTGTCACGGGGCGGCAAACCTTGGTGAGACATTCCTCACCCTGCAATGCGATCTTCCTTAGTGCCATACTTTATTACCTCTAATCCATCAAATTACAATCCGTGTATATCTGCATGCCGCGGTTTTCACCGCGCTTTGAAAACGCCTTCATAAATGCCGCCAGCAAGCCCCGCAGTACCTTGTCGTTCCGGCCGATCACCGTTACACGATAGCGGTATCGGTCGTTGACCTTTACCACCGGTGCGGGAGCAGGCCCCAGGATCATCAGACCCAGCGCGTCGTAGGGCGGCTGCTTTGCCGCCGCCAGAAGGCTGTCGCATATCTCCCGGATCGCGCGGCGGACGGCGGATTCCTCCGGCCCTGTGACCGTGACCATCATCTGGTCGGCAAAGGGCGGATCGCGGCGCAGCTGCCGCAGGCGTATCTCGCTCTCGTAAAACCGGTCATAGTCCTGCGCGGCGGCGGCCTGTATCACGTCGTTGCCTGGCGTATAGGTCTGGATCACGGCACGTCCCTCTTTTCCGCCCCGTCCCGCGCGGCCCACCACCTGCGTCAGCAGACTGAAGGTCCGTTCGGAGGCGCGGTAGTGATCCACGTACAGAGAAAGATCCGCCGCCAATACGCCAACCAGTGTGACATTTTCAAAATCCAACCCCTTGGCCACCATCTGAGTGCCAATCAGAATAGGGATCTCCCTTTCGTCAAATTCCCGCAGCAGCGCTTCATGTCCCGCACCGACCGTGTCCGCGTCCATCCGCAGGATAGGGGTATCCGGAAATAGCTCACGCAGCTCCTCCTCCACCCGCTGGGTGCCGAAGCCGATATGGCGCAGCTGCGTTCCGCAGTCCGGGCAAACCTCCGGTGCCTTTTCCGAATGACCGCAGTAGTGGCACATCAGCCGATCGTTGACGCTGTGATACGTCAGGTAGACGCTGCATCGGGGACATTGGGGCACAAAGCTGCAATTGGGGCACAGCAGCTGGCGGCTATTGCCCCGGCGGTTGAGAAAGAGGATGCTCTGCTCGCCACGCGCCAGATTTTCACGCAGCTCCTCGTACAACGGCTGGCTAATGGCGGTCATGTTTCCCTGCCGCAGCTCCTGCCGCATGTCCGCCATAATCACACGGGGCAGCTGCTGGCGGTTATACCGTTGGCGCAGCAGCGTCAGGTGATAGTCGCCGTTCCGGGCGTGCCACGCTGTTTCAACGGTAGGCGTGGCGGAGCCCAGCACCAGATGGCAGCCCTCCGCTCCGCAGCGGTAGCGGGCAATGTCTCTGGCGTGGTAGCAGGGAGCGCGCTCGGATTCATAAGAGCTTTCCTGCTCCTCGTCCATAACGATCAGCCCCAGATTTTCCAGCGGCGCGAACACGGCGCTGCGGGTGCCCAGCACGATACTGGCCTCCCCCTTCCGGATGCGCTTCCACTGGTCATAGCGCTCCGTGGCCCGAAGGCCGCTGTGCAACAGGGCTACCTTTTCCCCAAAATAAGCGGTGAAGCGGGCCATCATCTGAGGCGTCAGGGCAATTTCCGGCACAAGGATCATCACAGACTTTCCCTGTGCCAGTAGCTCCTGTGCCAAGCGGATATAGATCAGCGTCTTGCCGCTTCCGGTAACGCCCTGCAGCAGCGTTACGCCACCGGATCCTGCCATGACCCGCTGCAAGATCGCGTCATACGCCTGCTGCTGCTCCTCATTCAGTATAATGGATTCTGCCTTTACATGATAGATTTTTTCAGTGATTCGATAGGTTTCCTGTGTGCGCAGCTCGATCACGCCGCGCTTTTCCAGCGCTGTGACGGTCTGTCGGGACGCACCGGTAAAATAGCTCAGCTCATGTACGGCGGTCTCGCCTTGCTGTAACAGGAACTGCACCGCATCGTACATACGGGGCGCAGATTTTTTCCGGGTCTGCGCCCACGCGGCGGCGTCCTCCGGCGGAATCGCCAGCCGAACCAGCTGCACCGTCTTGTCCTGCACATTGCGGCGGCCCACCGTCTGGTGGGAGACGACGCCCCGCTTTTCCAGACCGCGCAGGGTGGTGACAACCCCCTCGCCATAAGCCTCGCGCAGCACAGACAGTTCTTTCGGCCCGTCCAGAAGAAGCTGGCAGACCGCCGCCTCTTTCCCGGACAACTCCGGAAAGGCGGTACTGCCACGCAGGTGCCACAGCTCCTGATAACGATACCACACAGCGGCAGGCAAAACGGTGCGGATCGCGTCATAAAACGTGCAAAAATACCGCTGCCGCATCCAGAATGCCAGCTTGATCTCCCGCGGAGAGATCACCGGAGCGCCGTCCAGGTTCAGGCGCAGCGCCTTCAGCGGGCCATTCGGCAAACCCTCCTCCAACGAAAGGACGATCCCCTCGCTGGTGCGGTTTCCCCGGCCAAAGGGTACCAGCACCCGGCAGCCCACGCTGACGTCCATCCCGGCGGGAACCCCATAAGAATAGGGCTTGTCGATGGCATATGTCGCCGCTTCCACGGCGATCTTCGCGATCTGCATAAGCCCTGTTCTCCTCTCTTGTATGGGTTACTCCTGAATCGAGGAGTCGATGGTGCTGGCGTCAAACTTGCCGTCGGCCACCTCGTCAATGGCGAGGGTGACGGGCTTTTCGTCCAGATGCTCGCCGGTCTCCTCGGCCTCGGCGGCGATCTGACGGGCACGGCGGGCCACTACGTTGACCATCATGTAACGGTTGGGCACATAGGCCGTCAACTGATTCATAGCGGGATACAGCATAGACATAATAACATATCTCCTTCTGCCTTTTCGGCGATAAAATATATGGTTTGATGGGTCTCTTATGCTTCGCGCAACAGGTGGATGCGGTCTGTGGGGCGGCAGTGCTCAGCCAGCATAATGGCCCGCAGCTCCGCCACGGCGTTCTCCACGTTGTCGTTTATCACAAAATAATCGTACTGGTCGGCAGCCTTCAGTTCCACCTTGGCCCGCAGCAATCGCTCCTGCACCTTTTCCGGAGAGTCGGTGTTCCGGGCGGTAAGGCGGCGCTCCAGCTCCTCCCACGAGGGCGGCGCGATGAAGATCCGCACCACCTCAGGCCGCAGCGTATGAACCTGTGCGGCGCCCTGGATCTCGATATCCAGGATGGCGTCTTTCCCCGCCGCCATGGCCTCGTCCACATATTTGCGGGGCGTGCCGTAGAAGTTGCCTACATACTCGGCATACTCCAGAAATTCACCGTCGGTGATCCACTGGTGGAACATCTCCGGCTCGATGAAATAGTAGTTCACCCCATGCTCCTCACCGGGACGGGGCGCACGGGTGGTGGCGGACACGGAAAAATACAGATCGTCACGCCCCTCAAACAATGCTTTCAGCACCGTGCTCTTTCCCACGCCGGACGGCCCGGAGATCACAAATGTTTTTCCCTTCCTATCCAAATTCATTCCTCTTCCTCCCTTATCTCTTCCGGCGTCATGCCAAGGCGCGGCGCCAGCTTTTCCGTACTCAGGGCCGACAGCACCACGTGGTCGCTGTCCATAATGAGCACCGACGCTGTTTTCCGGCCATAGGTGGCGTCGATCAGCATGCCCCGGTCACGGGACTCCTGCACCAGCCGTTTGACCGGGGCGCTGTCCGGGCTGACGATGGCGATCAGGCGCCGTAGCGACACCAGATTGCCGAACCCGATATTGACCAACTGCATCTCACTCAATGTTCTGCACCTGCTCGCGGATCTTCTCCACCTCGGCCTTCATGTTCACCACGTCCTTCGCGATGGTCAGGTCGTTGCACTTTGAGCCGATGGTATTGCACTCGCGGTTGACCTCCTGGATCAGGAAGTCCAGCTTCCGGCCAATGGGCTGGTCGCTCTCCAGCATGGTACGCAGCTGGGAGAGATGGCTGCGCAGACGGACAGTTTCCTCATCCACGGCGATCTTGTCGGCGAAGATGGCCGCTTCCGTCAAAATGCGGCTCTCGTCAATGGCGGTGGATTGCAGCACCTCCTGCATCCGGGCCAGCAGCTTTTCCCGATAGGCCGCCACGGTCTGGGGAGAGCGCTCCTCCACCTTACCCACCACCGCTTCGATGGTATCAGCACGGCCTGCGATATCCTCGCGCAGCTTGCCGCCCTCGACGGTGCGCATGGCGTTGTAGGCGGCCAGCGCCTCGTCCAGCACAGCGCAGATATCGGCAGCTACGGACTCCAGATCCTCCTCCGCCTTGGTGACAGTCAGCACATCGGGGAACTTCGCCAGCGTAACGGCGTTCAGGCCGTCCTCCAGCGAGAACATGTCCTTTAGCCGCGTCAGCGCCTCATAGTAGCCGCGGGCCAGCGGCTCGTTGACCGCCACCACCGTCTCGTCAGCGGCGGCAGCGTCGATGGTGATGAACACATCCACCTTGCCGCGGGAGACAGCCTTCTGCACACGGGCCTTCACGGCGTCCTCCGCGAAGATGTAGGTGCGGGGCACCTTCACCGTGCAGTCCAGATAGCGGTTGTTGACAGAACGCACCTCCACCGTGATATCGCGTCCATTCAGTGTCTGTCTGGCCCGGCCATAGCCGGTCATGCTTTTGACCACAATATTTCCTTCCTTTCAGGCGGCAGAGCCGCCGCGGTAAAATTTAACAGCAGTAGAGATACCCTCCGCCGGGGCAGCAGAACAGCGGCAGGCAGAACGGCAGGCATGGGTTCATCTGGCAATTCCCTGTTGAGGCCGAACCATAGCCATCCGGCCGGTAGGCTGTCTGGCGGCCCTCCGCCCTGTCCAGCGCCTGCTGATACTCACTATTATCCGGATCCATCTGCACCGCCGTCTGATAGTAGCGCTTCGCCTCGTCCATCCAGCCCCGCTTCTGGCACAGCACGCCCTTCAGAAAGTTCCACTCGGCGTCGTGATTCTGCATGGCGTTCAGCAGCTCCTCCGCCAGATTCAGATCGTTCTGCAAAATGGCCATGCGCACCCGCTGATAAGGCCCGGCATAGGACTGATAGCCTCCATAGCCGCCGTAACCATAGCTTGCGCCGCCCGTGTAACCGGAGGATGTGCCGTAGCTGCCTGCGGAAGCGCCCCGCTTGCGCTGGGTCTGGATCTCCTCGTAAGCCTCGTTGATCTCCTTCATCCGCTCCTGGGCCAGATCGGCCAGCGGATTATCATGATAGTTATCCGGATGGTACTTCCGCGCCAGATTCCGGTAGGCTTTCTTTATTTCTTCATCGGTCGCCGTGCTGGGCACTCCCAACACCTGATAGGGATCACGCATAGCGGTGTCCCCCTTTCTTTCGTACAACTTTCTTCTTTTGGTGGAAGGTGCCGTCCAGAACGGCAGTTCCCACCGCGTAAAGCCCCTGATAGACGGTGCTTTCAATAATGGGATCGTATTGGCCGAAGTCCCACAGCTCAAACGCCGCCGCCATGGCCCGTATGGAGCTGTCCAACGTCTGAGCCAACTCCTGCCGCGCCGTGTCTGTCAGGGTATCGCCGGGCAGCTGGTAGCGCATCGGCAGCGGATTATAGCTGCCGGCGGCAGCATCCTTTTTCAAATCGTCCGACGCGTCGATCAGGTAGATCCAGCGGCCCAGATGATAGAGCATCTGCGCCAGCACACGGCGCTTGACAGGCTCCTCCACCTCGTCAGCCGCACCGGAAAGCAGTTGGGCAAAGGTATCCGCCGCCGCGTCAATGGAGGGGCATTTCTCCTTCTCTAGCTGGGACAGTGCCTTCAAGTGGCGCTGCGTCCCCTCGTCAAAGGCAGGCCGCAGCAGCCGTGCTTTTCGATAAGCCCGCCGCAGCATCCACGACGCCGCGCGGTATTTCAGGCCGCTCCAGAAGCCATGGTCGGCAATCCCGTCCTGTATCTGCCACCATGTTAGGATCACGCTCATATCCGCCGCCAGCGCGAACGCCTCGCCGCCGCAGGTGCATGTCCGACCCTTAAGGGGGTGCATGACGCACCCCTTGCGGCACTGCTCATCCTGCCCCTCTGACAGCAGCATCGCCAGAAAGGTCAGGTCGTAGTTGAGGATCATGCGGCCCGGCAGGCCGTAGCGCTCGCCCAGCGTGTGGCACAGGCCGCAATACGCCGCCCGAAAGCACGCCTCTTGTTCCTCCGTCAGCCGATCCGCCGCCGGACGTACATAACCAAACATCAGAACAGACGCATGATCTGATAGGTCAGCAGTTCCTTTTTCCGGGCGTGGCGATCATAGAGCACGCAGGGAATAAAGCTCACCACAAAGGTGGCAACGGCGATGGCGTACCGCATGCCCTCGGCCAGTCCCTCGGACAGAAAGTAGCCCAGCAGGAACAGCACCACCGGCAGCACATAGACCAGCGCCACCACACCGAAGATTTTTTTGGTGCTGCTTTCCACCACCACTTTATCGCCGGGCTGTGCGCCGATATCGTTTCTGGCTCTGGCCTTGATGGCCGCGCCGGTCATGCCGCAGCCGGCACACTCCTCGCAATCGTGGCCGCAGGCGGACTTGCGGGGCACGGAGACCTCCGCGTAACCGCCGCCCAGATCCTTTTCAACTGTAGCAATTTGTGTCATGTCAAATTACCTCTTACCGCATATTTCACGTGGCGTGATTGGCCGCATTCGCTGCGCCGGTATCCGGCGGTGTCTCCCGCTTTGTCACATGGACGGTCACCTGATAGGCGCCGCGCACCGTAACGCCGGAGTCCTCTGTCGCCGTGACCACTGCTGTCAGCAGATAATCGCCCTCCTCGGTGATCTCGCTGACGTCCACGCGAACCCGTATCTGGTCGGGCGTAATGTTGGCGATCTCGTTTTCATCGCCCCAGACCGTCACCTCCAGCGGCTCGTTGACCGTGGCCTTCAGGCCGTCCGCTACACCCTCGCAGGTGATATTCGCGTTGTCCACGGTGACAGTCCCCTCGGTAGTGCCGTTGATGGCCACCGTTACCACAGCCTCAGTCGTGCCGTCCGTGGTGGTAACGCCGGCCGGCAGCTTGATGGTATAGGTAAAGGGGCCGTTCAGGCCGGGCACCAGATCCTCCACGTAGATCTTATCCAGCGTCAGCACATTCAGGCTCTCCAGCGTGCTGCCCTCGCCCACCAGCGTTACGCTCTTGGGCTGGATATCCAGATTGACAGATTCCATCAGCTCCGTTCCCACCAGATCAATGCTCAGCGGCACGGTCTTGGTGGTACGGACAGGCACCGTTACCTGAATCAGCTTTGTGGACGAACGGATATTATCATTATACACAGGTACGTCATTATAATCATACAGCGTGTACTCCAGCGTTTCGATCAGCGTACTGGTCGCGCCGTTCAGATTCACCGTTACCTTGGCGTAGCTGATATTCAGCATATCCTCCCGCTCGGCCCGCAGCGTCAGGGTCTGCGGATCGATGGAAACGTCGCCGGTGAAGTAGCCGTCCGCCACCTGACCCTTGATCTCCGTCTTGACGGGAACCTCCTTCTCGTAAAGCTGGCCCACCGTCACGGTAATATTGTACAGGCTCCGCCACTCGACGGATACCTTGCTGCTGGGGAAATCATCCGGGTAGAAGATATCGTATTTCAGCGTCTGTACACCGGCGGAGGTAATGTTCGCGGTGTTGGCCACAACGCGGATCTGGGAGGTATCCAGCCACATCACGTCCTTGCGGGCACCCTTCAGCCGAAGATCCACGGTGGTATCATAGCCGGACAGCAGCATCAGGCCGTTCTCCGCCAGAATTGTATCCTCATTGGTAAATTCCACGGGGATATCATGCACCTCTACCGTGGAGTCCGGAGAAACGTAGACCTCCATATAGATCCACAGCGCCAACGTGATGAGCACCGCCACGATGATCTGAGCGGATTTGCGGTTTTTCTTATTCTTCTCCATCATCGTCCGCCTCCTTTCCCAGCTTCTTCAGAAACGCCAAGACCGGGACACGCTGTGGCTTGTCCGCTTCTTCCTCAGGCGGCATCAGCTCGTTGCGCAGCAGCTTGCCGAGTGTTTCCGGCATCAGGTGCCGCTTGAGCATACCGCCGATGGCTACGGAGATAGAGCCCGTTTCCTCGGAAACGATGACCACCACAGCGTCGGAATTCTCGCTCATGCCGATACCGGCACGGTGGCGCATGCCGAGGTCGCGGCTCAGGTTCACATTCTTGGACAGCGGCAGCATACAGCCGCCGCCCACGATCCGTCCATGCCGGACGATCACCGCGCCGTCATGCATGGGAGCCTTGACGAAGAAGATGTTCTTCAGCAGCTCGCACACCACCTCACAGTCCAGCTCCGTTCCGGTGCGGACGATATCGTCCAGATTGATGTTCCGCTCGAACACCATCAGCACACCGGTTCTGGTGCGGCTCATTTCGCTGCAGGCCATCACCGTCTGGTCGATGGCCTTTTCCACCTCGGTGATCTCCTCCTCCGAGCGGAACACCCGCATCAGCCGCAGGTTCTTGCTACCCAGCCGCTCCAGTATCTGGCGGATCTCCGGCTGGAACAGAATGATCAACGCCAGAATGCCCCAGTCCACCACGTGGCTGAGAATATATTTGACAGCCCGCAGATCCAGTGCCGTCGACAGGCCCAGCGCCAGCAGGAAGATCGCCACACCCTTCAGAATATTTTCCGCTCTCGTACTCTTGACCAGCGACAGCAGCTTATATACCAGGAAAATAATGATGGCGATATCCACGAAGTCCGTGACCTTCAGGAGCGTTAAGTATCTCCCAATATCTTCCATCAATGCCAGTACCTTATCCATAGCTTGCTCCATCCCCTTCCGGGCGCAATTTTGCTTATACCGATAGATACTAATATTATATAAAAGATATTGGGAAAATGCAACAAAAATTCTGTGTCCAGAGTGTTACATTTTACGAAGGGTATTCTGCAATATCTGTGCGAACTGCACCACCTGCGCCGATGTGTTGAAGGCCGACGGGCTGAACCGCACCGTTCCGGTTTTCAACGTTCCCACTGTGCGGTGGGCCAGCGGCGCGCAATGCAAACCTGCCCGCAGCGCCACGCCCTGCCGCGCCATGGCTTCGCCCAGCTCCTCGCAGTCCATTCCCTCCACCACAAAGGACAGCACGCCGGTCTGATGGCGGAAGCCCTCGCACCAGAACAGGCGGATCCCCTCCGTATACCGCAGCAGCTCCACCGCCTGTGCCGTCAGGCGGCGCTCGTGGGCGGCGATGGTCTCCACGCCGGTACGCTGCACATACCGGATACCCTCCAGCAGCCCCGCGATGCCGGGCATGTTGTGGGTGCCGCTCTCCAGCCGATCCGGCAGCATATCCGGCATGGTCTGCAATTTAGAAAGACTCCCCGTGCCGCCGTGCAGCAGCGGCGTCACCGGATGATTGCACAGCAGAAGCCCCGTTCCCTGTGGGCCATACAGGCCCTTGTGGCCGGGCATGGCGATGAACGCCGCGTGCAGTTCGTCCATCCGCACCGGCAGGATCCCGGCGGATTGGGACGCGTCCAGCACAAAGGGCACGCCCGCTTCGGCGCACAGGGCGGCCATCTCTCCCACCGGCTGCACGCAGCCGAACACATTGGACACATGGTTGCAGATCACCACGTCCACGCCCTGTGCAAGCGCTGTTTTCAGCTCTTCTATCATTCTTTCCGGCTGAAAAGGCAGCGTGTTCAGGACGGTCAATGTTACGTTAGGGATGGCGTGGAGCGGCCGGGTCACGGCGTTGTGCTCGTAGCCGGAGATCACCACGCGGCTGCCCGGCTGCACCAGTGTGTGAATGGCGATATTCAATCCGTGGGTGGCGTTGCTGGTAAAGACCACATTGGATTCGTCCTCCACGCCGAACAGCTTCGCCGCAGCCGCCCGGCAGGCATAGTCCGTTTCCTCCGCCAGCTGGGTAGCCTGATGGCTGCCCCGCCCCGGCGAGGACATGGTATTGACCGCACGCGCCATGGCGCAGCGGACCGCACGCGGCTTTTCCAGCGTAGTGGCTCCGGAATCGAAATAGATCATACCGCCACCTCGCTGTACCCTGCGCCGCTGTGCCGGAGGACGCGCTCCGGCATCATGTGCGCCTGCTGCAAGCGCTGCTGCACCACATCATAGTCCGCATCATCCACACGCACCGCATAGGTGCAGCCCTGCCGGGCAAACTCCACCGGCACACGCTGGACGCTGGCGTGGATGCCGCCGCTGTTCAGCACACGGGCCGCTCGCTGGGCCTGCGTGGCAGACCGCACCGCAAAAAGATAATGATCCATGGTACACCTCCTCCACTCCAATGTATGAAAAAAAGACGGGCGAGGTCACTGCGACCTCGCCCTGAACGGTATATTTACAGTTTTTCCACCAGCGCCACAGCATGAGCGGCCATCCCCTCGCCCGTTCCGGTAAAGCCCAGATGCTCCTCAGTGGTGGCTTTCACGCTGATCTGCGAGACGTCCACCCCCAGTGCGGCGGCGATATTCTGCCGCATGGCATCCCGGTAGGGAGAGACCTTGGGAGCCTGAGCGATCAGCGTGGCGTCGATATTCACCACAGTGTAGCCCTCCTGCCGGAGATACTCTCCTACCCGTTTCAGCAGCAGCATACTGGAAATGTTGTGAAACGCCGCATCGTTATCCGGGAACAGCTTGCCGATATCCCCGGCGGCGATCGCGCCCAGCAGCGCATCCATAACGGCGTGCGTCAGCACGTCGGCATCGGAATGGCCGTCCAGCCCACGCTCCCACGGGATGGTCACGCCGCCTAAGATCAAAGCGCGTCCCTCAACCAGACGGTGTACGTCATACCCGTGGCCGATCCGCAGCGCCGTCATCGTCCGTCCTCCCGCTGCCGCAGCAGCGCTTCCACGATTATCAGATCCACAGGCGTGGTGATCTTGATATTCTCCACGTCGCCCTCCGCCAGCCAGACGCGCTTGCCCAGCCGTTCCACCGCAGCGCAGTCGTCCGTGACCGGTTCGCCGGAGGCCAGCGCCGCCTGTAGGGCGGCTTTGAGGATGTTGGCCTGAAATACCTGCGGCGTCTGCACCGCGTACAGGGTGGAGCGATCCGGCGTGGACGCCACCCAGCGGTCATCGTCCGCCACCTTGACCGTATCTGTCACAGGCGTGGACGGCGCTGCCGCCTGTGTCTGCCAGCCCGCCCGGATCATCTCGTCGATCATCTCCGGCCGCACCAGAGGACGGGCGCCGTCATGAATGGCGATCAGCTCCGCCCTGGGGTCGCATTCCAGCGCCGCCGCCAGCACCGATTCGGTGCGGCTGGCGCCGCCCTTGACCACCTTGACCTTTTTGTGCAGCGCAGCGGCGGCACACAAGGCCGCCACCGCCTCCATTCTTTCCTCCTGCGCGGCAACGACGATCTCGCTGACCAGCTCGGCCCTGTCAATGGCGCGGAGCGTGCGCGTCAGCACCGGCACGCCTGCCAGCGGAGCAAACAGCTTGTCCTGTCCGCCCATGCGGCAGCTGCTTCCGGCGGCCGCCACGATCATGCTGCACGGCGGGACGGATTTGCCTTGCCATTTCTGCACTGTATTCCAAATGCCCATATCGTTGTTCTCCTTACTCGGCCAGTACGCTGCGGCTCAGCAGCTGCTCCGCGCCGTCATAGGAAATATCCTCCACCAGCATCATTTCGCTGAGCAGGATCTGCTTGGCGCTGCGCAGCATCTTGCGCTCTACCGTGGACAGGCCGCGGCTGGCGTCGCGGTGCATCAGCCCTTTGACCACACGGGCCACCTCCCGCACCTCGCCGCTTTTGATACGGCCCATATTCTCCCGGTAGCGGTGGTTCCAGTTTTCCGTCATATCCTCCTCAATCTCGCGCAGCGAGGCCAACGTCTCGGCCAGCTGCTGGCGGCTGATGAGACGGCGCAGCCCTACCGCGCCGCTGTTGGCCACCGGGATCTTCAGCGTCAGGCCGCTGAGGGGCGCGGAAAATACATAGTACCGCTCCAACTTGCCGCTCATGCGTTCTTCTGTGATCTCCGAGATCACGCCTGCTCCATGCATGGGATGTACGACCTTTTCTCCAACGGTATACATAACCGGAACCTCCTTTTTTCAAACTGCAGTGATCAACCTTCTTACTCTGTTAATGGCTATAGTATAGCCGATTTTTCTCCATCTTGCAAGAAAAGAAACACATTTTCCGGTTTGAGATTGTAGCCTTGCAGAGTTCGCGTCCGCAGGCAGACGCCAAAAGGCGCCGTTCTTGCGAACGACGCCTTTTGACCTTGTATTACTCTCCCTGTTGGAAGTGTTGTCGAAGTCAGCGCTTGTTGCTGTGATACCAGATCTTCTGCTTCTGGGCAGCCTGGATCAGCTCCTCGCGGAAATCAGGGTGAGCGATGGAGATCAGCGCCTCGGCCCGCTCCCAGCTGGACAGGCCCTTCAGGTTGACGCAGCCATACTCCGTGACCACATACATGGTGTTGACGCGGGTATCGGTGACGATACTGCCCTCTACCAGCGTGGGGCGAATGCGGGAAGCCAGCGTGCCGTCCTTCTTCTTGAAGGTGGAGGACAGGCAGATAAAGCTCTTGCCGCCGTTGGACAGGTATGCGCCCAGCACGAAGTCCTGCTGGCCGCCGGCGCCGGAAATGTGGCGGATGCCGGAGGTCTCGCTGCTGACCTGACCGTACAGGTCGATATCCACCGCGTTGTTAATGGACATGAAGTTATCGATGGAAGCGATGGTGCGGATATCGTTGACATAGCTGACGGGAGCGGCCATGCACATGCGGTTGTCATCCAGGAAGTCATAGACCCGCTGGCTGCCGGCAGCGAAGGAATAGGTCTGGCGGCCATGGTCGATACTCTTGTTGGCGCCGCTGATCTTGCCGCACAGGGACAGATCTACGAAGGCCTCCACGTACATCTCGGTATGGACGCTCATGTCCTTCAGATCAGACTCGCACAGCAGCATACCCACAGCGTTAGGCATACCGCCGATACCCAGCTGCAGGCAGGCGCCGTTGGGAATGCGCTCCACCACCTGCTTGGCCACGGCCTTGTCGATCTCCGTGGGAGGTGCGGACACCATCTGACCCATGGGGTCGTTGCGGCCTTCCACAATCATATCCACGTCGGTGATATGTACGCTCTCGCCAAAGCCGCCCAGACAGCGGGGCATGTTCTGGTTGACCTCCACGATCAGGATCTTGGCCGTGTCGCAGATGGCCTTCATGTGGGAAGCGGAAACGCCGAAGTTGAAGTAGCCGTGCTTATCCATGGGGCCAACCTGGATCAGGGCAACATCCGGCGGATTGATATGGTCATAATAGTAACGGGGCAGCTCGGAATAGCGCATAGGCTCATAGAAGCAGGCCCCGGTATCGATGTGCTTACGCTCAAAGCCACCGGTGTGGTGGGAATTGTAGATGATATGCTTGGCAGGCTCCTCGATATCGAAGATCGCGGGCTTCCACAGGGCGATACCGCCACGAACCTTCACGTCCTCCAGCTCGGGAGCGCGGCGAGCCAGCGCTTCGTCCAGAACATGGGGGTGGGTGTTGCAGAAGCCATAATCCACCCAGTCGCCGGATTTGATCACTTTTACGGCTTCCTCTGCCGTGGTCAGCTTGGATTGATACATACCCAGAAATTCTTCGTATGCCATTTTTGATATGCCTCCTGTTTTCTTTCTTCTTTGTCTATCCCTATTTTTTCCTCTGAATAATACTTTACTACTTCGTTAAAAAAATATCAACCCGTTTCGTTAAAAAAATATCAATTTCGGCGGCTTGCCCAAATTTGAATTGTCAAATCTGTAACAAATGGCGAATTTTTATTGCGGATAGCGTTTGCTTGGAAATAATTTCCTTTCACGCAACTGCTTTTTGTCAAGAAACCGAAAACAGGTTCAAAAAAGCCTCTGCGCAGCTTTGCGCAGAGGCTTTTTTCATATGGCCTTATTTCCCGCAGCACTGGCCGATAGCCGCCAGCAGCTCCGTTTTTCCGATCCCCTTCTCAGCGGAGAACGGGATCAACTGCACGCTGTCGTCCAGCGTCAGCGTCTGCCGGATCAGGGCAAGATTGGGTTCGATCTCGCTCTTTTTCAGCTTGTCCAGCTTGTTGGCCACCACCACCATGGGGCACTGAGTGGACTTGAAATAGTCGCACATGGTCACATCGTCGGCGGTAGGCTTATGCCGCGCATCTACGATGAGAACGCCCAGCGTGATCAGACCCTCCTCGGCGAAATAGTTCTCCATCAGGCGGCCCCAACGGTCACGCTCGTCCTTAGAGACCTTGGCGTAGCCGTAGCCGGGCAGGTCGGTGAAATAGATCTTGCCGTCGATGCGGAAATAGTTGATCTGGGTGGTCTTGCCGGGCGTAGCGCCCACACGGGCAAAATTCTTCCGGTTCAAAAGCCGGTTGATGACCGAGGACTTCCCCACATTGGAGCGTCCGGCAAATGTTACCTGCGGCCTGCCGTCCCGGATGAACGTGGCGGGCTTCACCGCCGAGAGGACGAACTCCGCCTGATTAAAGTTGATTGCCATGGCGTACCTCCTGATAGGGCGTGGGAGCGGCGATAGCCGCCATATGCTCCACCGCGTCCTCCCTACTCTCCGGCACCAGCGCGGCGGCAAACACCGCGTCTACCGATTCCACAGGTATAAAATGCAGGGCTTTGCGGACGGTCTGATCGATCTCGTTCAGATCCTTTTCGTTCTCCCTGGGAATAATGACCGTTTTGATGCCGTTGCGCAGGGCAGCCATGGTCTTTTCCTTCAGGCCGCCGATGGGCAGCACACGGCCCCGCAGCGTCACCTCACCGGTCATGGCCACATCGCGGCGCACCTTGCGCCCCGTCAAGGCAGACAGCATGGCGGTAGTGATGGCGATACCGGCAGAAGGGCCGTCCTTGGGGGTGGCTGCCTCGGGGAAGTGGATATGAATGTCCTTGGTCTTGTAGAAATCCTTCTCCAGATGCAGCGCTTCCGTGCGGCTGCGCAGGCAGCTGAGAGCCGCCTTGGCGGATTCCTGCATGACGGTGCCCAGATTTCCGGTCAGCTCCAACTTGCCGCTGCCATCCATGACGTTGACCTCCACTTCCAGAATCTCGCCGCCTACCTCCGTCCACGCAAGGCCGTTGACCACGCCGACTTCATCCTGTTTGCTATGTACACCGGGGGTGTAGCGCACCGTTCCCAGATAATCCGAGAGGTTTTTCTCTGTAATGCTTACCCGCTTTACATCTTCCTCCACCAGCCGCATTGCGGTCTTCCGGCACAGCTTGCCCAGCTGCCGTTCCAGCACGCGGACGCCGGATTCACGTGTGTAGCCGGAAATCGTGGCGCGGATGGCTCCGTCGCTGACGTGAAGCTGCGCGCGCTTCAATCCATGCTCCTTCAACTGCTTGGGCAGCAGGTGGCGCTTGGCGATTTCCAGCTTTTCCTCGTCGGTATAGCTGGACAGCTCGATGACCTCCATACGATCCAGCAGCGGCCGGGGAATGGTATCCAGCGTATTGGCGGTGGTGATGAACATGACCTTGCTCAAATCCACCGGGATCTCCAGAAAATGATCCCGGAAGGCGTAGTTCTGCTCGCTGTCCAGCACCTCCAGCAGCGCGGAAGCCGGGTCGCCCCGCATGTCGCTGGCCAGCTTGTCGATCTCGTCCAGCACCAGCAGCGGGTTCATGGAGCCGCTGCGGCTCAGCGCGTCGATGATACGGCCCGGCATGGCGCCGATATAGGTCTTGCGGTGACCCCGGATATCCGCTTCATCCCGCACGCCGCCCAGGCTGAGCCGGGTCAGCTTGCGGTTCATGGCCTTGGCAACGGAAATGGCGATGGAGGTCTTGCCAACGCCGGGAGGACCCACCAGACACAGAATCTTCCCCTTGGCATCGGGGTTGATCTGCTGCACAGCGATGAACTCAAGAATACGCTCCTTGACCTTATCCAGACCAAAGTGTTCCTTATCCAGAATGGCACGGGCCTTCGCCACGTCGGCCCGATCCTTGGTGGTCTTGTTCCACGGCATTTCCAGACACACGTCCAGATAGTTGCGAATCACCGAGGCCTCAGCGCTGCCGTAGGGCTGCTTGGCCAGACGATCCACTTCCTTTATCAGTTTGCTGTGGATCTCCTCCGGCAGCTTCAGCTTTTCGATTTTCTCGGTATACTCCTCGATCTCCTCGTCGCCGTCATCGCCCAGCTCGTGCTTCAGTACCTTCATCTGCTCCCGCAGGATCATGTCCTTCTGCACCTGCGCCACGCGGGAGCGTACCTTTTGCTCCAGCTCAACCTCCAGCGAGATGACCTCCACCTCGTGGGCCAGTATCTCGTTCAGCAGCCGCAGACGCTTGGTGGGGTTCAGCTCCTCCAGAATGCGCTGGCGGTCGCCGTGCCGCAGATTGATGTTCTGGGCAATGAAGTCCGCCAGACGGCCGGGATCCCGGCAATCCAGCACAGCGGAGACAAAATCGTCGGTCAGATTGGGAACAAGCTCCTTATACTCGCCGAAGATCACATAGGTCTGGCGGATCAGCGCCTCCATGCGGGGTGTCATGCGGCCGGGGAAGTCCTCCTCCAGCAGCTCCACGTTGGCCTGCAAAAAGGGCTTATTCTGCCACAGGCGGTGGATACGGGCCCGCTGCTGACCCTCCACGATCACCCGCACGCTGGTCTCAGAGGTTTTGAGGATCTGCAAAATGCGGCAGACCGTGCCCACCGTATAAAGATCCTCCTCCGTGGGAGCCGTGGTGGCGATCTCCCGCTGCGTCACCAGAAAGATGGTGCGGTCGCCCTCCATGGCGCTGTCCAGCGCGTAGATGGAGATCTCCCGCTCCACGTCAAAGCTCAGCGTCAGGTCGGGAAAAACTGTCAGTCCTCGCAGGGCAATGACAGGAATATTCATCGTCGTTCTTTCTTCCATAAGGGTTCTCCTTTTTGCCGGGGAATCGTTCTCTTTTTTCAGGATCGTGAAAAAAGCGCAGAGGGAGAGGCGCTGCCTCTCCCCTGTTCATGCTTTAAGAGGCCGGTGCGGAGGATTTCTTCTCCGGCTGCTTTCCGGTCTTTAATTTTGCCCGCCGCACGGCATGCTCCGGATCACGGATGATCTCCGGCGCTGCGCCGTTCTTCACACAATCGGCGGTGATGGTCACCTTCTCAATCGTGTGGTCAGACGGGATGTCATACATCAGCTGGGTCAGCACGCCCTCCATGACGGCACGCAGACCACGGGCGCCGATGTTGCGCTCGATCGCCTTGTCGGCAACAGCCTCCAGAGCTTCCGGCGTGAATTCCAGATCCACATCGTCGTACTCCAGCAGCTTCTGATACTGCTTCACCAGCGCGTTTTTGGGCTGGGTCAGGATCGTCACCAGATCGTCACGGGTCAGTCCGTCCAGCGCAGCAATCACCGGCAGGCGGCCTACCAGCTCGGGAATGATACCAAACTTCAGCAGGTCGTGGGGCTGCACCTCTTTCAGCAGCTGACCCTGACGGCGCTCGGCCTTGCTCTCCACCACGGCGTCGAAGCCGATACCCTTGCGGTCGGTACGGCGCTCGATGATCTTTTCCAAGCCGTCAAACGCGCCGCCGCAGATAAACAGAATGTTGTGGGTGTCGATCTGAATGAACTCCTGATGAGGGTGCTTGCGGCCGCCCTGGGGCGGCACGTTGGCCACGGTACCCTCCAGAATTTTCAGCAGCGCCTGCTGCACACCCTCGCCGGATACGTCGCGGGTGATGGAGGTGTTTTCGCTCTTGCGGGCGATCTTGTCGATCTCATCCACATAGATGATGCCCCGCTCGGCCAGCTCCACATCGAAATCCGCCGCCTGCAGAAGCCGCAGCAGGATATTCTCTACGTCGTCGCCCACGTAACCGGCCTCGGTCAGCGTGGTGGCGTCGGCAATGGCAAAGGGCACCTTCAGCACACGGGCCAGCGTCTGGGCAAACAGCGTCTTGCCGCTGCCGGTGGGGCCGACCATCAGGATGTTGCTCTTTTGCAGCTCCACATCCTCGCCGCCGCCGAAGAAAATCCGCTTATAGTGGTTGTACACCGACACGGACAGGGCGACCTTGGCCGCCTCCTGTCCCACCACGTACTCATCCAGCACCGCCTTGATCTCCCGCGGCGTGGGAAGCTGGTCGAGGCTGTCCACCAGCTCCGGCTCAATAGCATACCCATCGTCCAGCAGGGACAGGCACAGGTGCACACACTCGTCGCAGATACGGACGCCGGGCCCCTGGATCATACGGTGTACCTGATTTTCGGTCTTACCGCAGAAGGAGCACCGCAGCGCCTTAGAATTATCAGCCATATACTACCTCACTCAGCGCTTATAGATCACCTTGTCCACCAGGCCGTATTCGCGGGCCTCCTCGGCGATCATCCAGTTATCCCGCTCGGAGTCAGCTTTGATCTGCTCCGGTGTTTTGCCGGTGTTTTCGGCAAGGATTTTGTTGATGCGCTGCTTGATCTTCAGAAAATGCTCCACGTCGATCTCCATATCCGTGACCTTACCCTTGGTTCCGGCGGAGGGCTGGTGGATCATCACCTCGGCATTGGGCAGGGCGATACGCTTGCCCTTGGCGCCGCAGGACAGCAGGAACGCACCCATGCTGGCAGCCATGCCGATGCAGATGGTGGATACATCACACTTGATGTACTGCATGGTGTCATAGATCGCCATACCGGCCGTTACGCTGCCGCCGGGGCTGTTGATATACATCTGGATATCCTTGTCAGGATCCTGCGCCTCCAGATACAGCAGCTGGGCCACGACCAGACTGGCGGTGGTATCATTCACTTCTTCGCCTAGGAAGATAATGCGGTCATTCAGCAGACGGGAAAAGATATCATAGGACCGCTCGCCGCGGTTGGTCTGCTCAACAACATAGGGAACTAAACTCATTGTGTAATACCTCCATTACGAAAGATAGTCAAAGTATACCCACCCTGATCTGTGATTTAGTCTTTCTTCTCCTCTTCTTCCTCGGTCTTGGTCTCCTCTTCCTTGACCTCGGGGGCAACCGCCGTGGCGGAATCCGCGACAACCTTGATGACCTTCTCGCGCATGACCTGCTCCTTCACGTCCTCGGCGCGCAGGTACTTCTTCACAGTATCCAGATCCATGCCGTACTTCTCGGCCACGGACTTCATCTCGTTCTCCACTTCCTCGTCGGAAACCTCCAGATTCTCGGCCTTGATGATGGCGCGGATAGCCAGATCCATTCTCACCTGATTGGTGGCGGGCTCCTTGGCGTCCATGATGATCTGCTCCTCATTCATGCCTGTCATCTTGGTGTACTGGTCAAAGGGGATGCCCTGAGAGGCCAGCTGCTGCTTGAAGCCCTCCAGCATCTGATGGGCCTGCATCTCGATCATCTCGTCGGGGATATCGGCCTTGATGCCCTCGGCCACCTTGGTCATCAGCACGTCCTCAAAGGCGCGCTGGGCAGCGGCGGTGCGCTCGTCGGTCATCTTCTTCTTGATATCGGCCTTCAGCTCCTTCAGGGTATCAAACTCGGACACGTCCTTGGCGAACTCGTCATCGATAGCGGGCAGCTCCTTGACCTTGACCTCGTTGACCTTCACGTGGAACACCACAGGCTTGCCGGCCAGCTCGGGGGTGTAATTCTCAGGGAAGGTAATATCGATATCCTTCTCCTCGCCGGCCTTCATGCCGATCAGCTGATCCTCGAAGCCGGGAACGAAGCTGCCGGAGCCGATCTCCAGATCAAAAGCCTCGCCCTTGCCGCCCTCGAAGGCCACGCCCTGGTCGAAGCCCTCAAAGTCGATGTTGGCGGTGTCGCCCTTCTTGACGGCGCGCTCCACCACCACCAGACGGCTGTTGCGGTCGGCCATCTCCTTGAGACGGGCATTCACGTCGGCGGCCATGACCTTGACCTCGGCCTTCACGGCCTCAAGACCCTTGTACTGGCCCAGCTCCACCTCGGGATACACGGCCACGGTGCACTTGAAGGTGGCGCCTTCCTTGCCCACGTTCTCGATCTCCACCTGGGGATAGCCCACGACCTCCAGCTTCTGCTCGTCCACGGCGCTCTCGTAAGCGTCGGGCAGAATGGCATTGACGGCTTCCTCATAAAAGACCTCGGCGCCGTACATGCTCTCGATCATCTTGCGGGGAGCCTTGCCGGGACGGAAGCCGGGAATATTCATCTTACCGCGCATCTTCAGATACGCCTTGTTGACGGCGGCCTCGAACTCCTCGGCACCCACCTCGATGGTCAGAGCGACTCTGCTCTTTTCCAGTTTTTCGCAGCTTTTGACAGTCATTGTTGCTTTTCCTCCAGTTTACATCTATGTTTGTGGCATTAGACTACAATTTAATTAAGCCAATTGTATATGATATCAGAAAACAAATGGAATTTCCATACCTTTTTGCATTATTCGCAAATTTTTTTGGGAACAAACCCCAGAAAATCACCGGCCACCAGTGAAAACAGGGTGCCATTGCGCGTTCCCTCGATGGCGCGGCGGTGGGAAGCGCCGTGCAGATGGCCGTAATAGCAGGCCTTTGCACCGTATTCCTTCAGCAGCCGCAGGATCTCCGGACACTCGTAGCCCTGATAGATGGGCGGGTAGTGGAGGAAGCACAGCTTCTCCCGCTCCCCTGCCGCTTTCAGCGACGTCTCCAGACGGCCGACCTCCCGCAGCAGCACCTTTTCGTCGTGGGTGCCCTGATTGTCCAGCTCGTAGAACCAGCCACGGGTGCCGCACAGGGCGATATCCCCGTAAAAAAGGCAGTTATTATGGAGTATTTCCATGGTATCCAGCCCGTTTTCGGCAAAGAACCGCTTCATTTTCGAGGCGGTGTTCCACCAGTAGTCGTGGTTGCCCTTCAAAAGAATCTTCTTCCCCGGCAGGGCGTTGATGAATTGGAAATCCAGCAGGGATTCCTCCAGACTCATACCCCAGCTGAGGTCGCCGCACAGCACCGTCACATCGTCGTCACAGAGCGGGGCAAAGCCCTCCCGGATACGGTTCACATAGTCGTGCCAGTCGTCGCCGAAAATATCCATGGACTTGTCCGAGTTCAATGACAGATGCAGGTCGCCCATTGCGTATAGTGCCATAAATCGCTCCTTTGCGTCAGATCAGGCGGCGGAGGTTGTTCCAGAAGATATCCTCCAGCAGCGCCTCGCTGTAGCCGCGGGCTTTCAGCGCGTCGTACAGCTTCGGCGCATCCTGCATGCCGGTCATACCGGCGGCCAGCGCCTCGCAGCCGTCCAGATCGCCGCCCAGACACACCGTTTTTTCGCCGTTCAGGTTCAGGAAGTGCTCCACATGGGCCGCCAGCGCGTCCATCGTGGGCTGGCCCACAAAATCAAGATACAGGTTCAGGCCCACCACGCCGCCCAGATCGCGGATGGCCCGGAACTGGTCGTCCGTCAGGTTGCGGCGGTGGGGACAGACGGCCCGTGCGTTAGAGTGGGACGCCACGATGGGCCGCTTCGCCATGCGGACAAGATCCCAGAAGCCAGCGTCGGACAGGTGGGACACGTCGGGATAGATCTCGTGCTCCTCCAGCACGTGAATAAAGTCCCGGCCTTCGGCGGACAGTCCCCGCTCCGGTTCCTCGGCATTGGTGCCGGACAGCACATTGGCACGGTTCCATACCGGGTTCAGCAGCCGCACGCCCCAACCGGACACCGTTTCGATCTTATGTACGTCGCAGTCGATCAGGTCGGCGCCCTCGATGCTCAGCAACGCGGCCACCTTACCCTCCACCACCGTGACGTCCACTTCCCCGCCGGTGCGGCAATGGCGGACGATATCGGCGTTGTCCGCCATCTCCCGCAGGAAGAAATCGTGCATCCGTTGACATTGTGCCCACATGCCGTCAGCCGGAGCCTCCGCCGCGTCGTGGAACAGGGCGAAAAACTGGGCACAGCGCCGGAACTTCAGTCCCCGTTCCAGATCGATATGGCCGCCGTTTTTTCGCAGATGGGTGGACGCGGCGTAATAGCGGCGCTGCTCCTCCCGATCCTCGCCATACTCCAGCGCGGAAGTCTCGCCGGTCTCCAGACAGCGGTAAATGGTATCGCAGTGAGCGTCAAAATACGGTATCATAGCGTTCTCCTTATTGAAAAGCGTTTTCCAGATATTCTATGCGGGCTTCGTCAAAGCCGTGCTCGGCGTAGACCTCTGCCACATCGAACCGGGCGGGACAGTCCAGCCGCTTCTCCGCCAGATACATTCTGGCGGTCTTGCGCAGCTTGTTCTGCTTCTGGGGCGTTACGTACTCCCTCGGCAGGGCCATGTCCAGATTGGTGCGGGTCTTGACCTCTACAAAGCACAGCACATCCCCGTCCCACGCGATCAGATCGATCTCGCCGTAGCGGCTGCGGTAGCCGTGGGCTGCCAGCTGATAACCGCGCTCTCGCAGATAGCGGGCCACCAGCGCCTCACCCTGCATGCCCTCGGCCCGGCTCATCGTCTGGCCTCCCACTTTTTCAGGAAGGTCATGCGGTGCTCCGGACAGGGGCCGTATTCATCCAGCATAGCGTAGTGCAGCTTTGTGCCATAGCCTTTATGCTTGGCAAACTGGTACTGGGGGTATTCCCTGTCCAGTGCGTCGGCCACGTAGCGGTCACGGCTGACCTTGGCCAGAATGGACGCCGCCGCGATAGAAGCGGAGTGGCCGTCGCCGCCTACGATACAGCGGTGGGGCGTGGTGATGGCGGCATGCTTCCCGTGATCCCGGTTGCCGTCGATCAGCGCCACGTCCGGCTTCAGGGACAGGCCGTCGATAGCCATCTGCATGGCCTTCATTCGGGCAGAAAGGATATCCGTGGCGTCGATCTCCGCAGCGCTGACACTGGCTACCGACCAGGCCAGCGCCGTTTCCGTGATGACGCTGTACAGGGCTTCCCGCTTCTTCTCCGTCAGCTTTTTCGAGTCGTTCAGGCCGTCGATGACGCACTCACGGGGCAAAATCACCGCCGCCGCGTACACAGGGCCCATCAGCGGCCCGGCGCCGGCCTCGTCCACGCCGCAGACCGTCTCGCAGCCCTGCGCCCACGATTCCTGTTCATATGTCCAAAGCTCCATGGGCGCTCCTTTCAATAGGTCAGCGTGATCTTGCGGCAGTCCCGGCAAACGCAGGCGGAAAAGCTGGATTCATTGGGGAAATCGGTATTATAGGGGCCGTCCAGCACGATGCCGTTCTGCCGGGTGATGTACTTCTTGGTCAGGAACAACAGGGCATCGATATCGCCGCCGGGCGGCAGGAAGAACAGGCCCCGGCTATGGGACGTGATGATCTTTCCACGCTCCATCTCTTTTCCGCAGTTTGGACAGTTCATCCCTGTACCTCCTCCACCGTTTCCAGCGTGAAGCGGCCCAGCTTGCCGCCCCGGAACTCGTCCAGCAGGATACGGGCCATGCGCTCGGTGTCCACCTCCGCGCCCCGCATCAGAAACCCCCGCTTCCGGCCCGCCTTGGTCAGCAGATCGTAGCCCATGTCGCCCTCCTCCACGTCGATCTTATACCGTTCTGTGAGGATATCGGCATAGTGCCGCCCCAGATACTCCATGAGATAGCAGGCCAATTCCTCAATATCCATCACGTCATCCTTGATAGCTCCTGTAAAGGCCAAACACTTGCCGACCTCCACATCATCGAACTTAGGCCACAGAATGCCGGGCGTGTCCAGCAGTTCCAGCGTCCGATCCACCGGCACCCACTGCTTGGAGCGGGTCACGCCGGGGCGATCCTCCGCCTTGGCGGTCTTGCGGTGGGCCACCTTATTGATAAAGGTGGATTTGCCCACGTTGGGAATGCCCAGCACCATCACCCGGACAGTGCGGCCCACCTGTCCTTTTTCAGCGTAGGCGGCCAGCTTGTCCTTCAAAAGCTCGCGGACGGCGGCGGCAAACTGCGCCGTGCCCACGCCGCCCTTGGCGTTGGCCTCCAGCACCGCGTAGCCTTTTCCCCGGAAATAGGCGGCCCAGCGCTTCGTCTCTCTAGGGTCAGCCTGATCCACGCGGTTCAGCACCACCAGCCGGGGCTTGCCCGTCGTCATTTCGTCCACGTCGGGATTGCGGCTGGACAGCGGGATACGGGCATCCAATATCTCGCACACCGCGTCCACATTCTTGATCTCGGCCACGATCATACGCTTGGTTTTCGTCATATGGCCGGGGAACCAGCTCAGTCCTTCTATTTGCATGGTGTGTCACCTCGCAATCTCTAAAATATTCCATATCAAGCTGATAATTTATCCGATTATACCACAGTTTTCGTGAAAAGAAAAGGAAAAAACCGCCCGCATAAGCAGGCGGCTTTTCTTGGATCGAATTCGCTTACAGCTTCTCGCGGATCTTGGCGGCCTTGCCGACGCGGTCACGCAGATAGTACAGCTTGGCGCGGCGCACGAAACCGTGACGCACGGTCTCGATGGTCTGGATAGAGGGAGAATGTACGGGGAACACCTTCTCCACGCCCACACCGTAGGAGATACGGCGGACGGTGATGGTCTCCTCGATGCCGCCATGCTTCTTGGCAATAACAGTACCCTCGAAAACCTGAATACGCTCGCGGGAGCCTTCCTTGACCTTCACATGCACGCGGACGGTATCGCCCACCTGCACCTGAGGCACTTCCTTCAGCTGCTTTTCGTTCAATGCTTTGATGAGATCCATGGATTTTTCCTCCTGTATTTATAGGTGTTCATAACGCCATCACATGGGTGCGTTCCGCACCGGCGACAGAGGACCGCCCTTTTCACGCTATGATAGGATACCATACAAATCCGGTAAATGCAAGCATTATTTTCCCTTTTGCGGAAAAATCATCGAAAATCCTGCCCGTTCGCGTCCAGAATCCGGTGGCGGCGCACCCGAACGAAGTCCGGTGTCAGTGCAGGAAGATAGGCGACGATGGCCTTTTCGATCAATTGGGGGTTCAGACCGGGGTTCTGAGCCTGAACGGTCAGGTCAATGAACACGTTATGTTCATCCGCTGTCACATCTGCTTTCCGGATCATGGGCGCGATGTCCACATCCGCCAGCTCCTTGCGCTTGGTGCGCTTCTGGATCACCAGTGTGTCCCGAGCCAGCAGCTCACGCAGCTGCTCCGCCGCGCCCTCCGGCACTCCGGCGTCATATTCCAGCGTCACGTCTGCTTGCAGGCTGTCCAGCTCACGGATGGGGCGCTTCGCCTCGTAGCAGTCCAGCACCCGAATACCAGTGGGCATGCCGGTGTTCAGCTTCTCGGCAATGCCGCAGCCATCGCTGGCCTGCGTCACCTCGAAATCCAGCAGCTCACATTCGCTGCTCTGCCCCACCGGCAGCGGCAGGACGATGGAGATAATGGGATGGGGATGATATCCCTGGGTGTGCTTGATCTCCAGCTCCGTGCGGGGAAAGCACCGCTGGAAGGTACGCATCAAATCAAGATGGGAGATATAGGACGCCTGCGCCTCCTTAACAAACAGCAGTCTCAGCTTAGACATCGCACTTCCCCCCTACCAGCTTGTTTGCGCCGCAGCCGTTGCACCGGGTGCGGCAATCCGGCGTGGTAACGCCCGCCACAGCGTTTTCATGCTCACGCCACAGGTACTCCCTTGTCACGCCGCTGGAGATCATATCCCAAGGCATGATCTCATCCTTTTCCCGGCGGCGATAGGCATAAAACGCCGGGTCAACGCCGCACTCGGCAAAGGCCTCCTGCCAGCGCTCCAGTGAAAAATACTCCTCCCATGCGTCAAGGTGTCCGCCTTTACGCCATACGGTTTCCAATACATTACCCAATCTCCGGTCGCCACGAGCCAGCACCGCCTCGATGAATGAGGTCTGTCCGTCGTGCCAGTTGTAGGTAACGGTCTTGGTGGTCATATTCTCCCGCAGCAGCTGCACACGGCGCTCGTATTCCTCGCGGGTGATCTGAGGCTCCCACTGGAAAGCCGTGTGGGGCTTGGGAACAAAATAGGAGGTGGACACGGTGATGCGGACGCCCCGCTGCTTGTTGGGGGCGCTCTCCCGCCATGCGTGCATCACACGGGCCGCCACGTCGGCAATGCCCAGCACGTCCTCGTCCGTCTCCGTGGGCAGACCCAGCATAAAGTACAGCTTCACCGCGTTGTAGCCGCCGGCAAAGGCGGTGTGGCAGGAATTCAGCAGTGCTTCCAGCGTTACGTTCTTGTTGATGACGTCCCGCAGTCGCTGGGTACCCGCCTCCGGCGCGAAGGTCAGGCCGGTCTTGCGGCCCTTCGCCAGCCGCTGCATCAGCGCCATGGAGAAGTTGTCCGCCCGCAGACTGGGCAAGGACAGGTTTACATGGCGGCTCTCGCAGAAGGGCTCCAGCTGGTCGCACAGCTCCGTCAGCGGCGGATAGTCGCTGGTGCTGAGGGAGGACAGCGTGACCTCCTGATAGCCGGAATCGTTGCAGGAATCCACACAGTACTGGGCGCACAGGTCGCGGCTGCGGTTGCGGACGGGGCGGTACACATAGCCCGCCTGACAGAAGCGGCAGCCACGGATGCAGCCCCGGAACAGCTCCAGCATCACCCGATCCTGCACGATCTCGGTGCTGGGAACAATGGTATTTACCGGGAAATACGCCTTGTTCATGTCGTGAACGATGCGCTTTGTCACCACAGCAGGCGCGCCGTCACGGGGCGTGATGGCGCTTACCGTGCCATCGTCGTGGTAGGAAATATCGTACAGGCTGGGAACGTAAATGCCGTCCAGCTGTGCGGCGGCACGGAGAAATTCCGCCTTGTTCCAGCCCTCGCGGCGCGCCTTGCGGTGCAGCTCCACCAGCTCCACGGTGATGTCCTCACCCTCGCCCAAGCTTACCAGATCAATGAAATCGGCGATAGGCTCGGCGTTGTACATGGCGGTGCCGCCGGCGATCACCAGCGGGGTCAGGCCGTCACGCTGGGCGCTACGCAGGGGGATCTTCGCCAGATCCAGCATGTTAAGGATGGCGGTAAAGGCCATCTCATAGCCCACGGAAAAGGCCACAATATCGAAATTGGTGATGGGGTCGCCGGATTCCAGTGCGAAAAGTGGCATGTCCGCCTTGCGCATCTCCTCCTCCATGTCGCCCCACGGGGCAAAGACACGCTCGCACCACACGCCGTCCATCTGATTCATGACGCCATAGAGGATCCGCATGCCCAGATTGGACATGCCGATCTCGTAGGTATCCGGAAAGCAGAAGGCGATCCGGGTGTCCACCGTCCCCTTATCTTTGATCACCGCGTTATACTCGCCGCCCACATAGCGGGCAGGCTTCTGCACACGGGGCAGGATCCGTTCCAGCTTTTTATCCACAGTCGTTCTCCTGTTGTATATCAAAATATCTTTTTATTTTACCTGTTTTGCGGCGGTTTGGCAACCCCCAATTGCCGCAATGCTATGCCACAGCAGTCCTGCCGCCGCCAACAGTAGAAAGGGACTGCCGCCCAGCATCAGCGCCGCGCCTGCCGCCAATGTCAGCAGTGCCGCCACGCCGAAGCCCACCACTCCCGCAACACGGTCGGCGGTGTATGGCTCCGTCAGCCATGCTGCAAGGTTCCACAGCAGACTCCCGCCATCCAGCGGTAGCACCGGAAGCAGGTTGAACACCCCCAGCACCAGCTGTGCCCCGGCAAAAAGATACAGCGGGCTCCACAGCCGCCCACCGTACCCCAGCAGCAGCGCCAGTATCAGATTGACGGCAGGCCCCGCCGCAGCCGCCAGCAGTTCGCCGCCGTAGGACAGGCGGCCCGCCACCTGCATTTCCGCGCCCAGTGCCGTAATACGGATAGCCGTCACCTGGGCGTGAAGCCTACGCAGCACCCAATAATGCCCCAATTCATGCAGGATCGCCGCCAGCAGCAGCGCCGAAAGCAGCAGCGGAGACGACAGCATCACAAACAGCGCCAGCAAAAGCGGCGCTGTGGGAGAAAGGAAAATGTCGGTTCGGTTTCTACGAGACATAGTAGACGGGGTTCAGGTAGATGTTGTTGTGGTGCAGCTCAAAGTGCAGGTGAAAGCCGGTGGCGTCCCCGGTGTCCCCCACCTCCGCGATGGGGTCGCCCATTCGCACCGTCTGTCCGGAGGAGGCGTTGACGCGGCTGCAATGCGCGTACAGCGTGGTATAGCCATCCGGGTGGGTCAGCTCCACGTATTTGCCCAGCTCTGTGCTCTCCGCCACCGCCGTCACCGTACCATCGGCAAAGGCGTGGATGACCGTCCCCTTCTCGCAGCCCAGATCAATGCCGTAGTGAAAGCGCTCCGAGCCCTCCACCGGATGATCCCGGAAGCCAAATGCGGAGGTTATGGTGGCCTCCACCGGCTTCTGATAGGAGAAATTCAGCACCTGCTGCAGCATGTCCACGATCTCCGGCGTGGTGCCGTCGCCGTAGACGACCGCGTTGCGGTCTGTCTGGTGGCTGACCGTCACCTTTTCCGTTCCGAAAACCGCCGCACAGGCGTCATTGACCGCCTCGGCCAGATCGTCGCCGCCGATGGCGCGGCCTGCTGCGGAAAAGGCCGCCACAAAGTCGGTGTCCTCCCCCATCAGCCGAAGAAGCTCTCCGCCGTACTGCTGCGCCACATCCGGCATGGTGAACTTCACCGTTACCACGATCACCAGCACGGCGGCACTGACCAGCAATTGCAGCATGCGGCGCGTGCTGCCGTGCGAGGGCTGCTGCCGCTTTCCCTGTGTTTTGCCGCCCGTCGTTCTGGGCCGGGGCGGTGGCGGCAGCTTTCCGCCGCTGATTCGTTTTCCTGCTGCCATATGGCGCACCTCCATTCTGCTCCACTATATGCGCCGCAGGACACGCAATATGCACAAAATGGCTGCTTTGGTAAAGGAAAAGCAAAAAGCCACTGCTATGCATCACCGAATTCATATAAAAAAGGCCGCCCAATGGGCGGCCTCAGCTTGTCAAAAAACTACCCAAACGCCCCTGTTTCTGCTATAATAGAGGAAACGGGGGTGTTTACATGGAAGGTTGGAGAAAAGACGCACGGCATGAGCCAATCATCGTAGATTTGGAGGCGCTGGTGCCAAAGGAGCATCTGCTGCGGAAAATAGAAAAGGTCATGGATTATGAGTGGCTGTATGAACGGCTGGACCCGTACTACTGCCATGGCAATGGCCGTCCCGGCACAGATCCGGTTGTGCTTATCAAGATGGTACTCATTCAGCATTTATTTGGAATACCGTCTTTGCGGCAGACCTACCAGAGGATCCAGGATACGCTCTCCTACCGCTGGTTTTTAGGCTATGGGCTGCTGGATCATATCCCCCACTTTGCGACGGTGAGCTATGCCT